>Ga0209414_1000058_pt1 | contig 44502 bp, 62 predicted proteins | sample LakVidmifraction_4_FD_181154 | JGI IMG/M metagenome (GOLD analysis project Ga0209414, IMG submission 181154) | Hypersaline microbial communities from Lake Vida, Antarctica - Brine Hole Two &gt;0.2 micron (SPAdes) (version 2) | ecosystem: Environmental > Aquatic > Non-marine Saline and Alkaline >...
CATGTTTTTCTTCAATATTTAACTCTTTTGCTATAGCCATTATATGCTTCTTTTTCGCTTCTTGTGCAATTTGTACGTCTGTTTTCATTGATCCCCTCCGTTTTCAATTAATTCGCTAACTTATATTTTAATTTTATAATACTTTTATTGACTAAACAAGTGTTAAAAAGTTCACGCATCAATGATTTTATGAATTTCTAATGCGGTTTCTATATCATATCTTTCTCTTCTATTATTAATATCTATTTCGCATATCTCTTGAATCCGTTTCATGCGATACAAAATCGTATTATAATGGGTGAATAATGCCTCTGACATTTTTTTGAGATTACCATTTTTCTCAAAATACATATTTAGTGTTTTAACTAAATTCGCATCTCTTTTCAAATCATAGGCAACAAGGTTTTTTAAATTCACATTATAAAATCCAACAAGTTCATCTCTTAATTCTTCATGACAAAATATTTTATAGATACCAAGATCCTCAAAAAATATTATTTCATCATTACTATAATTTCCATAGGCTTCAACAGATTTTACAGCATCATCTAAACTTTTATAAACTGAATCCAATCCTTTATAACTGCGACCAACACCTATAACATTATGAAGATTAGATATTTTAGACTTTAATACCTGATTAATATTCTTAACTAAAGTCATGGTTCTTTTCTTAATTTTCAAATCATTTTCATACATAATTAGAATGTTAATACTACTGCCTTTATTGGATATTAGGAAGGCTCTTTTTTTATCTTTACAAATCAAATTAATTAAGTAAATTGATTTGTTAATGACTTGGGCTAAGTATTCTTTATCAATGGTCTCTATATCATTTAAAACATCAATTTGTATCACAAGATAGTATGCGTCTTTATAAAAACCATAGTGACCAGAACGTTCAATAGCTTTTTGAATTCTTTTTTTATCAAAAGATATTAAATCTTCAAAAAATTCTGCTTTATATTTGTTTTCAACATCCTGAACAGAAAGTCTTTTCAAGAATTCTAAGGCCATCACATTTGCACTGGATTCAAGGTTTAAAATATCAAATCTTGTCAATTCATGATTGATTCCAAAGGTTATTAAATGTCCATAAACATTACTTTTTACCATTATAGGCACCATCAATTGCTTAATTTCTTTACCATTGATAAAAATAGACCGCTGAGTAGTTTTAGAAATCATTTTGTTATTCTTTTTACCTTCAAAATATTTTTGGATTTCTTCTCTTATTTCTAAAGCTTTATCTTTTTCTAAACTGCTTTGTTCGATAACTTCTTCAAAATGATGGTCAACAACATATATTGGATTACGCATGGTTTTTGATAAGCTTTTAAGTATATCTTTAACGCCGCCACCTTTAAGTACTACATTCATATTATCTTTATGAATTATTTCTACTTTTCTAATAATCTTAGATTGTTCATCATAAATATCTTGTAATATAGGTATCATAATATCATTAAAGCTAATATTGTGATCAATGGCAATCATCGGAAAATTTAATGCTTCTGCTAAATCTAAAACTTCTTGATTAATACTTTTTAAGTAAGGTTTAACCTTAATGCCTAAAGCCGAAACCTTTATTTTAGCCATTTCTCTAATTATTTTTTTTTGTACTTCTATTGGAGAATCTTTAAAAAAATACCCCGTTGATAAAATAAATTCCCCTGCATTACTCCATTCTAAAATGTCTGGGTCCACTATCACATTCGTTTTCGTTACAATTCTCTCCAGTAATTTTTTTCCTGTAAGAAATTTGCTTTCCCCTAGATAGCCACTTGAAATAATTTTACTTAGACTAATACCTACTTTTTCATTCATTTTATCCCTCACTTTTTAGATACTTTATCTAATAATATCACATATATTTACGATTAACAAAATGTAATTATATACAATATATAAAGCTATTGAAAACTACTTTACTCTAAAACCCGCTTCATCAAAGGTAATCATATCCAAATTCATATATGTTGCCGCTTCAATTATATTGAACATTAAAGCAGCACCTGTCCCTTCTCCAAGTCTTAACCCTAATTTTAAAGGCGGTTCTAATCCTAAATACTCGGATGCTATTTTAGCGCCTTTTTCTTCAGAGGCGTGTGAAGGAATAATATAATCAAGGACTAAAGGATTGATTTTATAGGCTATTAGAGCAGCAGCCATTGATATGAACCCATCAATGACAACAGGTACATGGTTTTTGGCACAGCCTAACATAATACCAGCCATCCCGGCAATTTCTAATCCGCCAACTTTTGACAAGATGTCAATTGCATCTTCTGGGTCTGGCTTTCTTCTTTTAATAGCTTCTTTTATTATTTTTGCCTTATGAGCCACTTTATCTTCTGGTAAGTTAGCGCCAATACCTGTTACTTCTATAGGATTTTTTTTACATATTATTGAGACAATTGCTGCTGAAGGCGTTGTATTGCCAATGCCCATTTCACCCGTCCCAATTAAATTAACGCCTTTTTTAATTTCTTTTTCAGCCATCTCAATACCAACGTCTAATGCTTTAATCGCTTCTTCCCTTGTCATGGCATCCTCTTTGTAAAAATTATTCGTTCCCATTTTTACTTTTCTATTAATTATACTTTTATTTTTTACACTGTTATTAATGCCTATATCTACAACAATGACTTCTGCCTTTACTTGCTTCGCTAAAGCACAAACCCCAGTAATTTTTTTTGTCATATTTTCTGCTTGAAAAAGAGTGATCTCTTGTGTTGAAGTGGTCACACCTTCCGCTACAATTCCATGGTCAGCGGCCATAACGATTATTGATTTTTTATTAATTTTAGGATAAAGTTCCCCTGTAATACCCGCTAATTGAATATATAAATCTTCTAAGTACCCTAGGCTTCCCTTGGGTTTTATTAATTGATTAACTCTGGCCCTTGCCTTTTGTATCATCCTTTGATTTAATTTATCAATAACTATATCCATATTTTCTCCTAACGATCCTTTGAATTATAATTGACTTCTTCGCTAATAACAATAGAATCTTTTTTAACAACTGAATCATAAACAAGAACTTTTACCCCATTTTTTCTGGCGTCGTCAACAGCCATAGCAAATTTTGGATCCATTTTTCTATTCGTTGAAAACTCGTGGCCACCTTTAAACTGCAACAAAAAAAATATATAGGCATCAAAACCATCTGCTTTAGCTTGAACTAATTCGTTAACATGTTTTCTGCCACGTATTGTCGGCGCATCTGGAAACTTAGCAAAACCATTATTTTCTAATGTGACACCTTTTACCTCTATGTATCCTTTTATTTCACCTTTCTCAAAATAAAAATCAAATCTTGAATTGCCGTAAGTCTGCTCTCGCTTTAAGTAATCTAAATCCTTGAGGCCTTTAATCTTATTATTTCTTAATGCATCTTCAACGACTTTATTGGGTACTTGTGAATCAATATTAAATAAATTTTCATTCTTAAAGACATTAATGAGAGAATATTTCGTTTTTCTAGTTTTCTTGTCAACATATTGTAAATGAATTTTAGCACCTTCAATTAATAATTCACTGCAACGTCCAGTATTTTTAACATGAACTGTCTCTTCTTTTTCATTTATTTCTACAATTGCAATAAATCTATTAAGTCTTTTAATGAATCGTCCCTCGTAAATATTTTCATAAATCATCTAATCAACCTCACTTTCTGTATATTTTAAGTATACAAAAAAAAACTACTACTATGCAATGTTTTTCATAGTAGTAGTTAATATTTTTATTGTTGTAATTTTAGTAATTACCTTGTGCAATCATTGCATCGGCAACTTTTACAAAACCTGCAATATTTGCGCCTGCAACTAAGTCATAACCTAAGCCATATTGTTCAGCAGCTTTTCTAGAATTCTCATGAATATTTTTCATGATTGCTTTAAGTTTTTCATCCACTTCTTCTTCAGTCCATGAAATACGCATACTGTTTTGAGCCATCTCTAAACCTGATGTTGCAACACCACCGGCATTAGCAGCTTTCGCTGGTCCAACAATTACGCCACTTTCTTGTAAATAATTTAGTGCTTCATTTGTTGTTGGCATATTTGAGCCCTCACAAACAAATTTGATATTGTTTTCAACAATTTTCTTTGCATCTTCTATGTGAATTTCATTTTGAGTCGCACATGGAATAATAATATCAACTTTTCTGCCCCAAGGTTTTTCGCCTTTAAAGAACTCGACATCATATTTATCAGCATAATCTTTAACGACACCACGACCACTGCCACGCATTTCTACTAAAGTGTCCCATTTATCCGGTGTATTAACGCCATCTGGATCATAAATATACCCATCTGGTCCAGACAATGTTACAACTTTTCCACCCAATTCAGTAACCTTTTGACATGTTCCCCAAGAAACATTACCAAAACCAGAAATTGCTACAGTTTTACCTTCAAAGGTTTCTCCATTTGATTTTAATATTTCAGCAGTAAAGTAAGTAATTCCAAAACCAGTTGCTTCAGGTCTAATTAAACTGCCACCATAATCTAGTCCTTTACCTGTTAAAACACCATTCTCAAATTTACCTCTAATTCTTCTATAATGTCCGTATAAGTAACCTATTTCTCGTCCACCAACACCGATGTCTCCCGCGGGCACATCTACATCAGGACCAATATGTCTATACAGTTCTGTCATGAAACTTTGACAAAATCTCAATACCTCAGCATCTGACTTGCCATCTGGTTGAAAATCTGATCCACCTTTTCCGCCACCAAGTGGTAATCCTGTTAATGCATTTTTAAAAATCTGTTCAAATCCTAAAAATTTTATTATACCAATGTAAACAGACGGGTGAAATCTTAATCCACCTTTATAAGGTCCTATAGCACCATTAAATTGAACTCTAAAGCCTCTATTCACTTGAATATTGCCTTCATCATCTACCCAAGGTACTCTAAATATTATTTGTCTTTCTGGTTCAGTTATTCTTTCTAAAATATTCGCTTTAACGTATTTGTCATTTTGTTCTAATACAGGTTCTAATGATTTGAATACTTCTTCTACAGTTTGTAAAAATTCTGGTTCATTTGAATTTCTTGCTTCAACCTTTTTGTAAACCTCATCAATATACTTCATCAATAAACAACTCCTTTTAGGTTACTTCAACCACTAAAAAACGTTTTCCTACAATTGAGTTTAAAGAATAACTATGTTAATAACTTAATTATCCTCTTTACAAATGAAGTATAACATAGATTATTATGACTGTAAATAACTTAATTTATATTTTAATATCATTAACTATAACATCACACTTAAGTATATTTAAAAGCGTCATTTGATAAACATTTTTAATGATTATACGTTGCAATTGATGGATTTCTTTCTGAAGTTCAATACCGTATTCTGTTTTTACATAAACAGTAATTAAAATGTTTTCATCCTTATTAACGATCTTAACTTTTAACAGGTGAATTAATTCATTATCCCTTGTTGCTATTTTAATAATTTCTTGAATTGTTTTATCAGAAATTGTGAATTTTCCATAAAAAGAAAATGTTGGCCTCGTAACAGTTTTTTCGCTTATGAATTCTTCCCCAGAATCATTTGGCCATAATATGTGTTTTACTTTATCCAGTAAATAACCGCTAAAATGCGTTTTAAGCTCTAAAGTTGGCAAAGGTATTATGTGTTTCCCCTTCTTGTTTCTGTTGTGACTGGCCAGCTCAAGGTCCTTAGACGTCGAAATATCTGTGATATATATATACTCATCTATTTCTCCTAACTCTAAATTATTAGCAATTCTTACTGCCATGCGTTCAGAGGTCCCTAATATTAAAATTGAATCATATTTGCCTTGATCCATGACGCCTTTTATTTCAGTTTTATGGTCCTCATGATGAAATATTGCACGTTTAACTGCCCCAATAGTCGTATGTTCTCTTTTAGCAGATTTGCCACCTAAGAGTTTACTACCATTGATTAACAACCCATCATCTATGACCAAATCAATATTATGTTCATGGGCTACACTTAACGCTTTATAACTTTTTCCTGTACCGCTTTTACCGACTAAAGCATAGACTTTCATAGAAAACCTCCATATGTATAATGATAATCATTATTAATACATCTTTTTTAATAATTTTCCTCATGTTGTATATTGTTTTACCTTATATTTTTGATATACTAATCCTGTTAGATAATATAATATTAAAGGAGGAAAAAATAATGGCTTATGTAATTGATAGTTCTTGTATTTCATGTGGTGCTTGCGAACCAGAATGTCCGGTTAGCTGTATTTCTGCTGATACTGATCAGTATGTAATAGATGAAGATGCCTGTATTGACTGTGGCGCTTGTGCTAGCGTTTGTCCAGTAGAAGCAATTAGTCCTGAGTAAAACATTCTCAAGGCATAATCATTTGATTATGTCTTTTTTATTTTTTGAATGGTCATAGGTTAATTGATTGATTCGACTTAAAAATTTTAGAACAGCTTTTTCTTCGTTCACGGAGAAATTATTAATAACAAATTGAATTTTTTCTTCAATTGAATCGGTTACTTTATCAATTTCTTTTTCACCACTTTGTGTTATTTGAATAAATTTTCTTCGTTTATCCTTCGGATCTTCTTTTCTTATTATATAACCCTTTTCCTCTAAAGTGCTAATTTCTTTTCTTATTTTATTATAATCTATGCCAATTTCATCTATTAAATCAGTTAACACAATTTGATTGGCTGTATGAATTTTCTTCAGTAGAAAAAAATTTAATAAGGTAAGATCCTTTGGTATAAAAGCTTTTTCCTCAGTTTTCTGACAGATAGCTTTTTCTAGTAATTTATTAACCATTTCATTAATTTCATTTGAATAAACGGACATATATACCTCCATATTAAGAAATAGGCTCAAAATTGAGCCTATTTAAAATATAATCTATTTTTTTACAACAACAGCTTCTCCCATACCGCCACCGATACATAAAGTAGCTAAGCCATATGTTGAGTCTCTTTTAAGCATTTCGTGAATTAAAGTAACTAATATTCTTGCCCCGCTGGCGCCAATTGGATGGCCAATGGCAATTGCACCACCATTAACATTTACTTTTGCATCATCAAATCCTAATGTTCTATTAACAGCTATTGCTTGTGCTGCAAAGGCCTCATTTGCTTCTATTAAATCTAAATCACTAACCTTTAAGTCTGTTTTTAATAAAACCTTATTTGTCGCTGCAATGGGTCCAGTACCCATGAGTGATGGGTCAACCCCTGCAGAAGCATGGGCAACAATTGTAACCAATGGTTTAACACCTAAGGCGATAGCTTTTTCTTTACTCATAACGACTAAAGCAGCGGCACCATCATTTATTCCTGAAGAACTGCCAGCTGTTACCCGTCCATCCTTTTTAAATGCTGGACGTAGATTTGCTAAACCAGCAGCTGTGACGCCTGCTCTAATGAATTCATCCTCTTTAAATATTATTGGATCTTTTCTTCTTTGAGGTATTTCTACTGAAACAATTTCATCTTTAAATCGTCCAGATTTCTGTGCAGCCTCAGCTTTATTTTGACTTTTAGCTGAAAATTCATCCATTTCTTCCCGTGTCACATTATATTTTTCAGCAACATTTTCTGCTGTAACGCCCATATGATAATCATTAAAAACATCCCATAAGCCGTCATTAACCATCACGTCATAAAGTTCGCCATTGCCCATGCGTTGACCCCATCTTGCTTTTTTCAGTACATAGGGTGCCATTGACATGTTTTCTGTACCACCGGCAATCACGATATCATTGTCACCAGCAATAATGGATTGCATGGCCATAGACACTGTTTTCAAACCTGAACCACAAATCATATTAATCGTTGACGCTGGCACTTCAATTGGTAAACCAGCACCTAAGGACACTTGTCTAGCAATACCCATGCCATAGCCTGCTTGAAGAACGGAACCAAAATAAACCTCATTAACATCTTCCGGTTTAATCTTCGCTCGTTTCATGGCTTCTGCTACACAAATACTACCCAACTGATCTGGTCTAACATTCTTAAGTGCGCCACCAAAACTGCCCACGGCTGTTCTTACAGCACTTGCAATTATAACTTCTTTCATAATTTTTCCCCCCTAGAGCTTTTTTTACTTATCCTTAATAAAATATGTTAACGTTAGTAATCTATCAATGAGATGTACATTTTGTACTTCGATACCGCTACTCACATTTATATCCACTGGCGAAAAATTCCATATGCCTTTTATGTCTGTATGTTCTAATTGGTCAACTATTTTTTGAGCTGAACCAGCACCTGTACAAATGAACACAATATCAATAGCATTATTATCAACAAAGGCTTCTAATAAATCTACGTCATACACTTCAACATCTGCCATTTTTAAACCAATAAGTTTTGGATTAATTTCAAATATTCCACGAAGCTTATAACCAAAATTATTAAAATTACTATAATTAGCTAATGCTTGACCTAAATTACCAGCACCAACAATAGCAATGTTATATTCTTTTTCTAGTCCTAAAATGCTATTAATCTCTCCATAAAGATTTTCAACATCATAACCATAGCCTTGTTGCCCAAATCCGCCAAAATTATTTAGATCCTGCCTAATTTGACTTGCCGTAAAACCAATTATATCCGAAAGTTCTTTAGATGATATGCGTTCTACGTCATTGTTAATCAAATCTCTTAAATATCTGTGGTACTTTGGTAACCTTTTAATCACCGCAATTGAAATATTATTATCTGACATACCCTTATCCCTCCATATATTTACTTATTTTATTATAGCACTTCTAATAAAACTTTTCAAATACATTAATTGACTGACGAATTATTTTGTGATAGTATTCACTCGAAGTATAAATAATCTTTAAGTAAATTCGAGAGATTTATAAGATTTATACCTTTAAAATGATTCTGTGAAATCAAAAGGAGGCAACAAATGAAAAATGTAAGACATTTAATTGAGCCGAGTGATCTAACGAATGATGAAATTCTAACCTTAGTTAACTTAGGTATAGAAATGGAAGATAATCCAAAAAAATATGCTGATTTATGTAAAGGTAAAATTCTTGGGTCATTATTTTTTGAACCAAGCACGAGAACTAAATTTAGCTTTGATTCTGCTATGCTACGACTTGGCGGGAGTTTAATGGGCTTTACTGACGCCAATACAACTTCTGCTAAGAAAGGTGAAAGTTTAGGGGATACCATTAAAGTTATGGGCAGCTATACAGATATTATTGTCATGCGACATCCCAAAGAAGGGGCACCTAAGTTGGCTTCTGAATATTCAACGATTCCAGTTATTAATGGTGGTGACGGTGGTCATCAACATCCTACCCAAACACTAACAGATCTTATCACAATTACAAAATATAAAAATACAATCGAAAATCATACAATTGCATTTTGTGGTGACTTAAAGTTTGGCCGAACAGTTCACTCATTAATCAAAACACTTGCACGTTTTAATACAAAAAAGTTTTATTTAATCTCACCTAAGGAGTTAAGATTACCTGAATTCATTATTGACAAAATTAAATCCAAATATGATGTGGAAATTGAAGAGATCACTCAATTAGAAGATGCAATGGATAAAATTGATATTCTCTACATGACACGTATACAAAAAGAACGCTTCTTTAATGAAGAGGATTACTTGAAGCTAAAGAATTCTTACATTTTAACAAATGATAAAATTAAAAATGCTAAAGATGATATGATTATTATGCATCCTCTTCCTAGAGTTAATGAAATCTCACCAGAAATTGATACAAATAAACGAGCAATATATTTTGAACAGGCACGACTAGGTGTTTATGTTAGAATGGCACTCATTGCTAAATTATTGGGGGAGATATAAATGTTAGAAGTAAAAGGTATTCAAAATGGTATTGTAATAGATCATATTCCAGCAGGAAAAGGCATCAAGATTTTCAATAAACTTTTTAATAATTACGCCGATAGTTCCGTTGTATTATTAATGAATGTGAATAGTCAAACCTTAGGTAAAAAAGATATTATTAAAATAGAAGATGAATACGATTTTAATTTAAATATCCTTGGTCTTATTGATAAAAAAATCACTGTAAATATCATAAAAAATAATGCCCTTCATAAAAAAATAAAGGTCACTATCCCCAAAAAAATCAAAGGCTTTATCGAATGCAACAATCCTAGATGTATTAGTCATTCAGATATATGGGCAACACCAGAATTCACTTTAGTTTCTAGTAATGGTGCGTTAAAATATTCTTGTTCCTACTGCGAAGAAATAACAAAATATAAATTTTAAGCAAAAGAAAGAGCATTGATTAGTAATCAATGCTCTTTTAATATTCATTATACTTTTTAATTTATACAAAAATTCTATGGTTCTTTAAAAGGACACTAGCAATACCTATTTAAGTATAAAATCAAATACGCCAAAGTTACTTAAGAATACAATAGCAATACCTGCTGGCGCAACAAACTTTGTTGCGATCTTGAATAAACCTAAATAACCAACTTTTAAATCCCCATCATTAGATACTTCTTCATATACGTCTTCTGGTTCCATTCCCCATCCGATAAATAATGAAATAAAGAATCCACCAAGAGGCAATAAGTAGTTAGCTGAGAATAAATCTAACCAGTCAAATATATTTACACTGCCAAATCCAGGTAATGGTATTTTTATACCAGCCCAAGGACCCATCGAAAGTGACGCTGCCATACCTACTAAAGTAATCATAACTGTTGCAGTTATAACGGCACTTTTTCTTGAAATATTTTTTTCTTCATGAAAGTAAGCAACAACTACTTCTAAAATTGATACGGAAGAGGTTAAGGCTGCTACTGCTAATAAAGAAAAGAACAAGATTTGGAAAATATAGCCACCAGGCATCTGTTGGAATACATTTGGTAAAGTAATAAATACTAAACTCGGTCCAGCTGCTGGTTCAATGCCATAAGCAAATACTGCTGGAAACATTGCTAAACCAGCTAATAATGCGATTGCTGTATCAGCTAATGTTACCTGTAGTGCAATTTCTCCAAGATTTTCTTTCTTACCAATATAAGAACCATAAGTAATCATAGTACCCATACCTAAAGATAAACTAAAGAATGCATGACCTAATGCAGATAATACAGCTTCACCATTTATTAAATCCCAATTTGGTTTAAATAAGAAAGCAACACCTGCACCTGCACCTGGTAACGTTACCGCACGAATATCTAAAATAATTATAATAACTAATAACATTGGCATTAATATTTTAGTATATTTTTCAATACCATCTTTAATACCACCCAGTACAACACCTGCAGTCATAGCCATAAATACCACTTGCCAGAAAATTGGTGTCCATGTTTTTGAAACAAGAGTACCAAACATTCCACCAATGGCCTCTGCATCAGCACCTGCAAATGAATTCGTAAGTGATTGAACGATATAATCTAATGTCCAACCTGCTACGACACCGTAAAATGATAAGATTGAGAATGCTGCTAAAAAGCCTAACCAACCTGTAACAAACCAAGGTGTGTTTGGTGCTAAGACCTTAAAAGAACCAATTGCATTCTTTTGTGCTCTACGACCAATTGCAAATTCTGAAAGCATAACCGGTGAACCAATAATTGCAATACATACTAAATATACGATAATAAAAGCGGCACCACCATAGATACCTGTAATATATGGGAATTTCCAAATATTACCTAGTCCAATTGCCGAGCCAGCTGCTGCAGCAATGATACCAAATCTCGATGCAAAACCATCTCGTTCTGGTAAATTGTTGTTCATATTGTCCATACTAACCTCCCTAAATCAAATATTAAATAATTTTAATAATATAGTAATTATAGCATGTATTATTCCAAAATACAACTTTTTATCGATAAATTATTACGAAATGTTTACATTATAAGTCTAAATCGAACCATATACTAATCTCTTTTTTTGCTTCTTCAGAGTTTTCTGACCCATGAACAGCATTCTTTTGAACATCTGTCCCAAATAAATAGCGGATAGTACCGGGTCGCGCTTTGGCCGGATTTGTTGAACCATTGATTTCTCTTACCACTTCAATAGCATTATTTCCATAGATGAGTAAGACACATAAAGGACCACTTGACATAAAATTCATTAAAGGCTCATAAAAAGTACGCTCTTCATGTTCTTTATAATGATCCTCTAAAACACTTACATCTGCCTCCGTCATATACATATCGTCAATTGCTAATCCATTTTCCTCATACATACCTATGATACGCCCCAATAATTTTTTCTTAATTGCATCGGGTTTAATGATTACTAACGTTTTTTCTCTATCCATAAGATCCCTCCTAAATAATTCTTCCTATACTATATATACCAAAAAAAAATGCTTTTATTCTAAAAAAGCATTTTAATTTATTTTATTTATTTATTTCATTCAACTGATCTTTAATTTCAATCATTCCTAAATCTCCTGCCCGTTCAATTATTTCTGCTTCTGTTAATTCATGATTTTGTAAATCATATGCAATATTCATTAAACCAAAACTAACCATACTCATCCCAAAGAGTAAAAATATAAAATAGAGACTCACCTTTTTTAAATTTAATTGCATTTAATCCCCTACTTCTTCAGAAATAACTTCCCAAATATTGTCTGTTCCCAGACCTCTTGACCACGTTGCCACACCTGAAATCCCCAATTCACGAACCAATTTTGCTTTTTCTTTAATTGAAACTTCTTCCTCTAACCAAATCTTTTTAACTTTAGACCCTTCTATATAGCCTAAATAAAACTGTTTTGCTTCATCATCCCAAATAGGTTTCAAACCAACTTTTTGAAGGAGGTTCTCCTGTCCTTGCATTGTAATCGTAATGGAAGAAACATCCATAGAGTTCACTCTTTCTCTTGAGGGTTCTTCATACCATATTCTTGTAAATAAAGGAATCCCCATGACTATTTTATTTTTATCAACTATTTTTATCATTTCTTCTAAAGCGCTTTTTACCCAATTGTGAGAGGCAACAGAACCGCTAATAGGGGAACTTGCCCAGTGTTCATCGTAAGTCATTATCATTAAATAATCTACTAAGGCGCCTATTCTTTCATGATTAAAGGACTGTGACCATGTCTCGCTTCCACCTAATATCGTTACATCAGCACTGACAATGATCTCCGACTTAGAAAAATTATAAGTTAATTCTGAAATAAATTGTGTTAATTTTTTGCGATCTTTTAAATAGACATTTTCAAAATCAACATTTATCCCTTGAAAGTCATGCTTCTTATATATAATTAATAACTCATTAATGAATTTTTCTCGACTCTTCACGTTATTTAAAAAACGGGAGGTCATTTCAATATCACCAAAGGTATTAGAAACCAAAGGCCAAATTTTATAACCTTCACCTCTTGCCCACTGACTATATTTTTCATTTAAAAAAGACTGGAAATTCCCTGCATCATCTATTAGTTTGAACCACGTGGGAGAGATAATATCAACGCCAGTCATTAATTCTATATCTCTTCCATTTATACCAGGCGAATAAATTTGATCCCAGGTTAAAAATATTCTTTTATTTTCCACTACCTTCTTTTCTACTGGATTTATTTCTCCAATTTTTTTTACGTTATTTTTTTCTATATAACCAAAATCCATGTTATCATTGTATCCAAAATACCAATTTCCATTGGCAGCAACTAGGATCCATTCTTCCTCTAAAATTAATTGCTTTATTAAACCACTTTCTGAATTGTCTTCTTTGTATAAATAATTTTCTACAATAACCTCACCTTTTAAAGCACCAAAGGCATCATTTTTTATTAATAAAACTTTATGCTCTTGATTGATTCTTGATTGAATATCAAAATATTCTTCTAATAGGGAACTTTTTACTAAAACATCCTCCCCCTTTACGATAATTGATTTATTGTTTTCTGTCATTTCTTTATCAATTTCTAAAGTTTCTAAGTCAGGCTTGTATCTCATAAGATGTTCTCTATTCACTAAAGTAACAATCCCTGTTGATAGATCTAAGTCAATATCCACATTTTGATTCTCTAAAAATTGAACAGGTATATAATGATCATCATCTGTTTTAATCAGTTCTTCAAATTCATCAAATTCATACTTTATCAATTCAACACTTTCTTTTGTTTCTACTAATATATAAGGCGAATCAAAAGGCGATAGTTCAATTGTTTCCTCTGGAACGTAGGATACAAAGAAATACAAACCTATAAGTGATAACATTATTACTAAAATTATTACTGTTTTTTTCATGTTTTCCCCATTTCATTGTTTATATGTGGATAAAGTCATTTAATTCCTCTACAGTTTTTTTAAAGAATTGTTGATAACTTTTATTGAAAATGCTAGTTTTTATACAACTATCCACAGTATCCACATTTTATCCACACTAATAATGCCTTTCTACTTTGAATTTTTCCACAGTATAAGCATCTTTTTTCATAATACCAGCTTTTTTCAAAGCAATATTTATTTGTTTTTCCACAGTATCTATTCCCTCAAGATTCGGTAGTAATAATCCCTGCTTATGACCACTTGATACAATAATACCATATATGTTAGGATCTAAGTCTTCTTTGTTTTGTACAGGTTCGCACACATGAAGAACATCTACAGTAATACTGAGATCTTCTAATTCCCATGGCTCAATCCTTGGAAATCTTGGGTCTTTTGTTGCGGCTTGAATTGCATTTCTAACAATCTCCTTTGCAATAGTCTTAGAAACACCTAGTCCAGTGGTACCAATACACCCTCTTAAACCCGATTCATTTTTTATTGAAACAAATATACCACCCCGTTTATTTTTCATTTCTTTAGGTAAATTTATTTTTTCTGAATCAAGGACTTTATTTTCAATTATATACTTTTCAATTGTTTTTCTTGCTAATTTGACATAAGCATCTTCATTTTCTTTTTTTAGAGCATTGATTTCTTTTTTTTTCTCAATTATCTGTGGATAAAGCTTACGATTATTGTTCTTAAGAAAAGAACTAAAGGCTACAACGCCATAACCAACGCCAAAAGGACCTTCATAGGACAAAACATCAACATCATAATCATAACCATCTAATGTGCCTAATAATGCATCTATAGACCGCTTACCACATTCTCCTGCCTTATTTTGCAAAGTAGAATCCATATTAATTAGCTTATTTGTTTCTTTCGTTTTTATCAATTGCATTAATTTCTTATCAAAAATAGGCCCTTCTTTCGCATACTTATATGGCCCCTTATTAGATAATTTATGAGAAAGATCACCACTGGCTATAAATACAATTTTTTCTTTTCTATTGTTACACGTCTCTTGAATAGCCATGCCAAATTTATAATGCTCATCTGATGATAAACCCCCATAATTTATATGTACCAATTTATAATCGGCGTAAAATTTGTCTATATAATAAAGGGGAACAATGACACCATGGTCTAGCTCACCTTTAATACTAAATTGATTGCATAGTTCCCGGTCTAATTTTGCTATAGAAATATTCTCTATTCGACTTTCCCCATAAATCTCTTCAACTAATGGTATATTGTTCTCTTTGTTAATAACAATATCACTATAACCAAAATTTCCTAAATTCCCATAAAGATCATCAAAGTAATTAATCGTCACAGCATCCGAAAAAACAGTCCCATGTGGTGTAATAACAATAATCGTATCTGGTGAGAGTTCCTTCACTGCCTTGGCTACAGTTTTCATTGCTTCTTGTGTCTGGCGACATTTTTCAATATCACCTTTACCTATACTCTCAATAAGAATTGGCGGATGTGGCAAAATGTAACTTCCAATAATTGACATAATTTTATTCCCCTTTCATATATCCTTTCCTAATCAGTTTCGATAGATGGTGCTGTACTTTTTTGTCGATATCAATATCATATTTGTCTTCTAATACAAACATCATTGATATGGCTACTTGAGCAACATCTAATAATTCCATACTAATTTTATCAAATATCTCTTCAGAGTCCATATGAACCACCTCACCATTTAGACCTCTAAATTTTCCTATAACCTGTGCTAATTCTCCTGCTTCTTCCATTAATTTTAGAGCCGTCGATTCTAAAGTTGGTTCCAAATTATTCAATTTTGGTAAACTAATTTCTTTAAATTTTTGACTCATAATCGTCCCTTCTATAGATCTATGAATTGCCCTACTTTTTCTAATTATATCAGATATTCTCCAAATAAAAAAGCACCGTATAAAACGATGCCAATAAACCTTATCTTTTTGAGAATTGTGGAGACTTTCTTGCTTTTTTTAAACCATATTTTTTTCTTTCTTTCATTCGTGGGTCTCTTGTTAAAAATCCTTTTTCTTTTAATGCAGGTCTTAAGGAATCATCATATTCTAATAAAGCTCTAGCAATACCATGTCTAATTGCGCCAGCTTGTCCTCTAAAACCCCCACCTTTTACACTCACTAAAACATCAAATTTATCTAATGTCTCAGTCAACTTAAGTGGTCTTAATAAGTCGTTTGTTAATGTCTCATAATTGAAATATTCATTTAATTCTCGATCATTAACAGTTACTTTACCATTACCTGGTACTAATCTAACTCTCGCGACAGATTTTTTTCTTCTACCAGTTCCTAAATGTTGAACTTTAGCCATTTATATGTCCTCCCTTATAACTCTATTTGTGTTGGATTTTGCGCTTCATGGGGATGTTCATTTCCAGCATAAACTTTTAATTTTTTACCCATTAATTTTCCTAGCTTTGACTTTGGAAGCATACCTTTAATTGATCTTTCTAATAATTTTCTTGGTTGCTTCTCAATCATTTCACCATAAGTTCTTTCCTTTAACCCACCCATATAGCCTGTATGCCATCTGAACATTTTTTGATCTGCTTTTTTTCCAGTTAATTTAACTTTTTCAGCATTTAATAAAATAACATAATCTCCAGTATCTACATGTGGAGTATAAGTTGGTTTATTTTTACCAGTTAAAATTGGTGAAATTTTTGATGCTAATCGACCTAAAGTTTGGCCAGTTGCATCAACTACATACCAATCTCTTTGTACTTCTTCTTTCTTTGCCATAAAAGATTTCATTGTTACCTCCTAAATTTTTAATTGCTTATATATAAAATATTACCTCCGGGAAAGGGAATTTTTAATCATATTTTTACCTACTATAGTTTACCATAAATAGAGTCAATGTCAAGATTTTTAGTAAAATACTTCTTCTAAATATAGTCCATTTGCCGGGGCTGTATCTTTGGCTTTTCGAATGTCACCGGCGTCTATTATTTTATCAAATGCATCTAAATCAATTTTACCCCTCCCAACAGTTAGCAAATTGCCAACAATGGTTCGCACCATTTTATATAAAAAGCCGTTGCCAATAATAATAAAGTCAATAAATCCATCCTCTTCAATAATCTCTATTGATTTGATTTCACGAATAGAATTTTCTATATGGGCGGACTTTGCGATAAAGCTTCTAAAATCATGTATACCAGTAATTCTTTCACTTGCTCTTCTCATCTTCTCAACATCTAAAACATAGGGAAAATGATAATAATACTTATTTAACATGACTTTTTTATCCTTGTGGGTGTATATTTTATAACGATATTTTTTATATTTTGCATGATATCTTGCATGAAAATCAAAATCAACACACTCAATTTTTCGAATGTATATATCCACTGGTAAATTCTCATTTAAAATATCTCGTAATTTTATTAAAGGAATCTTAAGATCCACCTTAAAATTGATTACTTGACCTGTACTATGGGCTAAAGCATCCGTTCGTCCAGAGCCATTGATTTTTATTTTTTTATAAAGTATTTTCTTTAAAATTTTCTCTATTTCCTGTTGAACAGTCCTTTTATTTGTTAACCGTTGCCAACCATAAAAAGAGGCCCCATCATATTCAACAATCGCCTTATAATTTTTTATCACTAGAATCACATCATTTTAAAAAGCAGGAGTCCAACTAAGTACACCACTAAGAATAAACTAGCCCATAGATCTTTTCTACTGAATTTGAGTACTTTCATTGCAGTACGATTCTCCCCGCCTCTATAGCAACGGGCTTCCATGGCCATAGCTAAATCATCTGCTCTTTGAAAAGCCGAGATAAATAAAGGGACAAGTAAAGGGATCAGACTTTTAGCTCTACGAACAATACTACCACTTTCAAAGTCCGCTCCTCTAGCCATTTGAGCTTTCATAATTTTATCTGTTTCATCCAGTAATGTGGGAATAAACCTTAAAGATATTGTCATCATCATTGCCAACTCATGAGCTGGCAATCCAATTCTCTTAAAGGGATTCAGTAACCGTTCAATACCATCCGTTAATTTTATTGGGGATGTTGTTAAGGTTAAAAGTGACGTGCCCACGATTAATAATACTAATCTTGAAGCCATGAAAAAACCTCGATATAAGCCTTCTTCTGTTACTTTTAAAACACTGTACTCAAATAAAATTTTCCCAGGTGTAAAAAACACATTAATGACAAAAGCAAATATTATAATCATCATTATTGGTTTTAATCCTTTAATAATGTATTTTAATGGAATTTTTGATAGTCCAATTGTCAATCCAATAAATCCAAGAACTATTGAATATCCAGCTATTTGATCCACTAGAAAAACGGAAATCATGTAAATAAAGCCTGCAATAATTTTAAAACGAGGGTCTAATTTATGAATGATGGATTCACTTGGATAATACTGACCAATTGTGATATCTCTAATCATTTTGATCACCTCGCAAATGACTTAGTATAATATCCTTTGCCTCTTTCACATTTAAGACTGTTTCAGGAATATTAAAACCTCTTTGATTTAAGGCATTGATCAATTCCATTACCTGAGGGACACCTAACCCAATAGCTTTTAATAAATCATATTCTTTAAATACCTCTCTTACGCGACCATCTAATATTTTTTTACCCTGGTCTAATACAATCAATCGATCAACTAAATTAGCAACCTCTTCCATTGAGTGAGATACTAAAATGACTGTTACTTCTTTTTCTTTATTTAAGTTTCTAATTTGCTCTAGAATTTCATCTCTACCCATTGGATCCAAACCAGCTGTTGGTTCATCTAAAATCAACACGCCTGGATTCATGGCTAAAACCCCTGCGATGGCAACACGTCTTTTCTGTCCACCACTTAATTCAAAGGGAGACAAGTCCCTCAGCAATTCAAAATCTAAACCCACTTGATCCATAGACTCTTTAACCCTTTCATCAATAACATCTTTACTTAAGTTAAGATTCTTTGGGCCATAGGCAATATCCTTATAAACCGTTTCTTCAAATAATTGGTATTCTGGGTATTGAAAAACCAAACCGACATTTTTACGGATCTCACTTTTTTTTGTTTTTTTATCAGATAAATTCTTCCCATCAATGTAAATTTTTCCCTTTGAGGGTTTTAAAAGTCCGTTAAGGGTTTGAATTAAAGTAGATTTACCGGAACCTGTATGACCAATTAACCCAACAAATTCACCTTTTTTAATTTCAAAACTTACATTATCAACTGCTTTTGTTTCAAAGGGCATGCCTTCGTCATATATATAACTTAAATTTTCAATTTTAATTGACATAATTCTTCCACCATTTCATCAATTTTAATAATATCTTCAGATAAATTTATGCCTTCTTCAATTAACAGATGTGCTAAATACGTCACTTGGGGCACATCTAAGCCAATTTTTCTGACATCCCAAACTTTTGAAAAAATTTCTTTAGGTGTACCTTCCATTATTTTTTTGCCTTGGTCCATAACGATAATACGATCTGCATGTACTGCTTCATCCATAAAGTGTGTAATGTGGACAACTGTCATATTCTCTTCTTGATTCAGTTGATGAAGGGTGTTCATAACATCTTGTCGTCCCACAGGATCTAACATAGCAGTGGGTTCATCTAAAATGATGCATTCTGGTTTCATGGCAAGTATACCTGCAATAGCGATGCGTTGTTTTTGCCCCCCTGAAAGGGAAGTCGTTGGTTTTAATTTATACTCAAACATCCCAACAGATTTTAATGAACTCTCGACACGTTTTATGATTTCACTGCGTTCAATCGCTAAGTTCTCTGGCCCAAAAGCCACATCATCTTCAACAATAGTTGCCACGATCTGATTGTCTGGATTTTGAAAAATCATACCCGCTGACTTTCTAATGTCCCAAATCAACGCTGGGTCCTTAGTATTCATATCATGAATTAAAATATCCCCTTGCGTTGGTGTGAGTATGCCATTAAATAACTTTGCTAAAGTTGATTTTCCAGAACCATTATGTCCTATAATGACGACAAATTCTCCGTCTTTTATTTGGATATTTACATCTTCAAGTTTAAAATCGCCATCTTCATATTCAAAATTTAAATTTTTTGTTTTTATCATAATATCCCTACTTTTATATCAATTTATTAAATTTTAAAGAATACTTTAAAACTTAATAAAAAAATTTAAAAGGAGCTAAGTGTTCTTAGCTCCAAATAATTATACTAATTCTAATATACTCATTTCTGTATTATCGCCACGTCGTGGTTCTAATTTTAATGTACGAGTATATCCACCATTTCTTTCAGAATACTTTACTGCGATTTCAGTAAATAATTTATTTAATACTTCTTTATCATTAATATCTCTTGCAATTTTTCTTCTAGTATTAAAGTTGTCTTCTTTAGCAACGGTTATAAGTTTTTCAGCAAATCTTCTAGCTTCTTTTGCCTTAGCATTTGTAGTTGTGATTCTTCCATGTCTGAACAAAGCTATAGCTAAATTTCTTAATGTAGCTTTTCGATGTGAAGAACTACGACCCATTCTACCATACTTAGCCATTATTTCCCTCCTTTGCTAATCTTACTTAATTTTTAAATTTAATTCATATTCAATTAATTTCTGTTTAATCTCTTTAAGAGATTTCTTTCCAAGGTTTCTAATATTCATTAGCCCCTCTTCAGATTTTTCTAATAAACCACCAACAGTATTAATGCCAGCTCTCTTTAGACAGTTATAAGATCTAACTGAGAAGTCAAGTTCTTCGATTGTCATATCGAATACTTCATCTTCCACTTCTTCTTCCTCTTCTTCAACGATTTCAACATTATTAATTTCTTCCGTTAAATTCACAAATAAATCTAAATGATTTGTTAAGACTTCCGCTGATAATGAAATAGCAGCATCTGGTAAAATTGAACCATCAGTCCATACCTCTAACGTTAACTTATCATAATCGTCTTTTTGTCCTACACGTGTATTGGTGACATCGTAATTCACTTTGCTTACAGGTGTAAATAAAGAATCTACTGGAATAACACCAATAGGTAAACCAGGCTCTTTATTGTCTTCTGCTGAAACATAACCTCGACCTCTAACAAGTCCAATTTCCATACTAAAATTTCCATTTTCTTCTAATGTTGCAACATGCAAATCAGTATTTAAAATTTCAACATCAATATCAGAAATAATATCGCCAGCAGTAATCTTACCTGGTTCATTCATTTCAATTCTCAAGATTTTTTCATCTTCACTAGAAATGATTTTGGCAGACAATTCCTTTAAATTAAGAATTATATCCACAACATCTTCTTTAACGCCAGTAATTGCAGAATATTCATGAAGTACATTGTCTATTTTTACCCATTTAACAGCAGTACCAGGCAAAGAAGATAACATAATTCTTCTAAGACTGTTGCCTAAAGTAATACCGTAACCTCTCTCAAGAGGCTCTACGACATACTTTCCATAAGTACCTTCATCATTCTTTTCTAAACATTCAAATTTTGGTTTTTCAAATTCGATCACTATTAATAAACCTCCCTACATTATTACTGAGGGATAAACCCTTTTTCTACTTAGAATAAAGTTCTACAATTAAATGTTCTTCTATTGGGAAGTGAATATCTTCTTTTGTTGGTTCAGCAACAACTTCACCAGAAAATTTCTCTTTATCAACTTTTACCCAACTAGGCGTATTAACAGATGATTCTAAAATACTTTTAATCTTGTCTGATTTCCTACTTTTTTCCTTTATTTCAACTACATCTCCAACACTTAAACGCATTGAAGGAATCGTTGCTTTACCGCCATTTAATGTAAAGTGTCCATGATTAACCAATTGTCTTGCTTCTTTTCTAGAAGATGCAAAACCTAATCTATAAACAACATTATCTAATCTTAATTCTAATAAACGCAAGAAATTCTCGCCAGTAACGCCTTTGATTCCATCAGCTGCATCATAAGTTGCTCTAAATTGTTTTTCTAATAATCCATAAAATCTCTTAACTTTTTGCTTTTCTCTTAACTGCATACCGTAGTTTGACAATTTATTTCTACTCGTTCCGTGCATTCCTGGAGCAGTAGACTTTCTATTTAAAGCGCATTTATCACTATAACATCTTTCGCCTTTTAAGAACATTTTTTGTCCTTCTCTACGGCATAATCGACATGATGGTCCTGTATATCTTGCCATAATTATACCTCCTTTACTATGGTCTTCTTCTCTTAGGTGGTCTACACCCGTTATGTGCATGTGGTGTTACATCTTTTATTGATCGAACATCTAATCCTGCAGATTTTAATGATCTAAGAGCTGATTCTCTACCAGAACCAGGTCCTTTCACAAATACATCTACAGTTTTAAGTCCGTGAAACTTAGCTTTTTCTACTGCTTGTTCAGCAGCTGATTGAGCAGCAAAAGCAGTTGATTTTCTTGAACCTTTAAATCCTGCTGTTCCAGCACTCGCCCATGCGATTGTACCACCTTGCATGTCAGTTAAAGTAACGATTGTGTTATTAAAAGTTGCTTTAATATGTGCTTGTCCACGCTCTATATTCTTTTTAACACGTCTTTTTCTTTTAACTTTACGTTTTTTCTTAGCCATAATGAACCTCCTTACTTAGCCATTCCTTTGTTAGGACCTTTTTGAGTTCTTGCATTTGTTTTACTTCTTTGTCCTCTTACAGGTAATTTACTTCTATGTCTTATACCTCTATAGCAGTTAATATCCTTTAATCGTTTGATATTCTGCGAAACTTCTCTTCTCAAATCCCCTTCAACTAAGAAATCATTCTCAATAACTTTTCTTAATGAACTCACTTCATTTTCAGTTAAGTCATTTACTCTTGTATCAGGGTTTACATTAACTTCCTTTAAAACCTTGTTTGCAGTTGATCGACCAATACCGAAGATATAAGTTAATCCAATCTCAACTCTTTTCTTACGGGGTAAATCAACACCTGCGATTCTTGCCATTCTTGCACCTCCTACAGTTTAATTATTATATATATATTAAACAGCCGCGTTATTATCCTTGTCTTTGCTTATGCTTAGGATTTTCACAAATTACCATTACTCTACCTTTACGTCTAATAACTTTACATTTATCACACATAGGTTTTACAGATGGTCTAACTTTCACGGTTATACCTCCTTATTTCTTTTTACCTCTCCAAATTATTCTACCTTTATCTAAATCATAAGGTGATAACTCTAGAGTTACTTTATCTCCTGGTAAAATCTTAATATAGTGCATTCTCAATTTTCCAGAAATATGAGCCAATACTTCATGGCCATTTTCAAGTTCCACCTTAAATCTTGTATTTGGTAATGCTTCAACAACAGTACCTACAACTTCAATAGCTTCTTGCTTTGCCATTAAATAATTACCTCCTTATTTAGTATCCTTCAATCCAAGCTTAATCACTTCTTGCTTAATCATCAAATCACTTATTTTTTTACCATTAATAATGGCTTCACTGACAACTTGACTTACTTTATCAATGACCTGTAAATGTTTAATATTTTTAACCTTCGGATTGTTAACTTTTCTTAAATCGCCATCAACTACTTTAATATATTTATCATCAATTATAGTAGAAACAATGAAAATATAATTCAAATCTCTACCTTTAATCGATTTAACATATTGACCCAGTTTAATTAATGAAGTATCATTCATATTAACCTCCTAAACAGTCGTTAATATTTCTGGTGCTTCTTCTGTAATCACTATTGTATTTTCATAGTGTGATGAAAGACTTTTATCAACTGTTACAACGGTCCATTGATCTTCTAAGGTTCTCACGTCACAACCACCCATATTAACCATGGGTTCTATTGCTAAAACCATTCCTTTTTGTAATCTTGGACCACGTCCGGGTCTACCAAAATTAGGAATTTGTGGCGGTTCATGAAGCTTTCTTCCGACACCATGTCCAACATAATCTCTAACAATTGAGAAACCATATTTTTCACAGTGTGATTGAATTGCATTAGAGATATCTGATAAACGATACCCAACTTTTGCAAATTCCAAACCTTTAAAAAAACTTTCCCGTGTGACTTTAATTAATTGTTTTGCTTTTTCAGAAACATTTCCAACTGCATAGGTTCGAGCAGCATCTCCAAAATAACCATCAATATATGAACCAATATCTACACTGACAATATCACCATCTTTAACAATTCTATTCTTTGAAGGAATCCCATGAACAACTTCTTCATTTACTGAAACACAATTGTTTCCTGGGAACCCCCCATAGCCTTTAAATGCTAATGTTGCGCCATGCTTTAAAACTACATCTGCAGCTACCTTGTCAATATCATATGTGCTCATACCTGGTTTAATTTGTTTTCTTATTTCTTCATGAGCATAAGCTACAATCTTGCCAGCTTTTCGTAATTTTTCAATTTCAAGTTCCGATTTAATAACAATCATCATTACCCCAGCTTCTCAATTATATGAGTAAATACCTTGTCAATCGCCTGTTCACCATCAATTGTTTTGATTAAGTCTTGCTTTGAATAATACTCAATAAGCGGTGCTGTCTGCTTGTTGTATATCTCTATTCTATTCTGAACGGTCTTTTCATTATCATCTGATCGTTGGTAAAGTTCTCCACCACATAGATCACAAAGACCTTCTTCAGCAGGTGGATTGAATTCAACGTGGAAAGTTGCACCACAGTTTTTACAAATTCTTCTACCTGTTATTCTGGAAACTAATATCTTAGAATCAACGTTGATGTTAATAACAGCATCTAAATCAATACCTATTTCTTTCAAAACAGCATCTAATGCTAACGCTTGATTCTCAGTTCTTGGAAACCCATCTAGTAAGAAACCATTCTTAGTATCCTCTTGTTTAATGCGATCTTCTACAATGGCAACAACAACACTATCTGGGACTAATTCTCCATTATCAATATATTGTTTCGCTTTTATACCTAATTCTGTTTCATTTTTAATATTTGCTCTAAATATATCTCCCGTTGAAATATGTGGGATGTTATACTCTTTAGCAATCTTATCTGCTTGAGTTCCTTTTCCGGCCCCAGGAGGGCCTAAAAGTATTAATCTCATGGTTTTACCCCCTACTATCCTAAGAAACCTTTGTAATGTCTCATCATCATTTGTGCTTCAATTTGCTTCGTTGTGTCTAACGATACACCAACAGCAATCAGTAACGATGTTCCACCGAATCTAATACTTAATGATCCTAAGGCTAAGATAATATTTGGTAAAATTGCTATTGTTGCTAAAAATATCGCACCAGCTAAAGTAATTCTAGTCAATGTTCTATTTAAATAATCAGATGTTGGTCTACCGGGTCTAATACCTGGAATATAACCACCATTTTCTTTCATATTAGAAGCAACTTCAATTGGATTAAAGGTAACTGATGTATAAAAATACGTAAAGAAGATAATCAATATTGCATAAAGCACATTGTATAATATCGTCTGAGTATTCATATTGTTACTAATCCAATAATAAAAACCACTATCTGGCCAAAACTGAGAAACTGTTATAGGAAACATCAAAAGTGACATTGCAAATATTACCGGAATAACACCTGCTTGATTTACTTTCAATGGGATATGAGTGCTTTGTCCACCATACATTTTTCTACCAATAACACGTTTCGCATATTGTACCGGGATTTTTCGTTTGCCTTCTTGAATATATATAACACCAACAATAACGGCAATTGCTACGACTACGAATACAACCACATTTAAAATGTTTATATCTCCTGTACTAATTCGCATAATTGTAGAAATTATTCCCCCTGGCAATCTAGAAATTATACCAGCGAAAATGAATAAGGAAATACCATTACCAATACCATTTTCAGTTATTTTTTCTCCAAGATACATTAAAAATGCTACACCTGCTGTTAATGTTACTACAGAAACTAATATCGATAGTGTTCCTGGATTAATGAAAGCATTCTTAAATATTCCAACACTAAAACCAAAAGCTTGGATTAGCGCTAAAACTACTGTTCCATAACGAGTATATCTTGCCATTTTTTTTCTGCCCTCTTCGCCTTCCTTCGCTAATTGTTCTAGTGAAGGAATTGCAATCTGTAAAAGATTCATTATAATCGAAGCAGTAATATATGGTGAGATTCCTAGTGCAAATATGGTAAAGTTTTTAAAAGAACCGCCTGACATTAAGTTAAAAAATCCAATTAATCCTTCTCCACTATTTGTAAATAGCTCAGCTAACTTCGCTTTATCAATTCCTGGAACAGGTATTGCAGCTCCTAATCTGAATATTACAATCATCATCATTGTGTAGATTAATTTCTTTCTTAAATCAGGTATTTTCCAAGCATTTCTTAATGTAGTAAGCAAATTAAATCACCTCAGCCTTTCCACCAGCAGCTTCAATTTTTTCAATTGCAGACTTTGTAAATTTATTTGCTTTAACTGTTAACTTTTTAGTTAACTCGCCGTCACCTAATATTTTAAGTCCGTCGTTTAATTTTTTAATCATGCCTTCTTCAAGTAATACTTCTGGCGTTACAACATCTCCATCATCATATTCTTCTAAAGCATAAACATTTAAAGTCGTATATTCTTTTCTGAATTTATTCGTAAATCCAAATTTTCCTAATCTTTTAAATAATGGTGTTTGTCCACCTTCAAATCCAGGTCTTGTGCCACCACCAGATCTTGAGTTTTGACCATTTTCTCCACGACCAGATGTTTTTCTTCGACCTGAGCCTGGACCACGACCAACTCTCTTTCTCTTTTTAGTAGAACCTTCTGCCGGACTCAATTCATGTAATCTCATGACTTACACCTCCTTATATTTCTTCAACTTCTACTAAGTAGTCAACAACATTGATCATGCCTCTAATTTGAGGTGTGTCGTTTTTCTCAACTACTTGTCTAATCTTTTTTAAACCTAAAGCTTTTAAAGTCTTTTTCTTCTTCGGTTTTTCTCCAATTGGACTTTTGATTAATTTTATGTTAATTCTTTTTTCAGCCAAGGAAATTACCTCCTAACCTAAAATTTCTTCTTTTGACTTGCCTCGAAGGCTTGAAACCTCTTCAACAGTTCTTAGTCTATTTAAACCTTCAATTGTTGCTCTAACCATGTTTCCAGGGTTATTGCTTCCTAAAGATTTCGCTCTAATATCTTTAATTCCAGCTAACTCTAAAACCGAACGAACAGGACCTCCAGCAATTACACCAGTACCTTCTGGTGATTTCATCATTAGCACTTTACCCGCACTAAAAGAACCTTTGATATCATGTGGAATTGATGTGCCTACTCTAGAAACTTTAATTAAGTTTCCAGAAGCAGATTGAACAGCCTTTTGAATGGCAGCTGGTACTTCTAGTGCTTTACCTGTACCTACCCCAACATGACCGTTATGATCTCCAACAACTACCAAAGCAGAAAAGCGCATATTTCTACCACCTTTTACAACTTTAGTAACCCTTCTAATATCTATTACCTGCTCATCGAGGTCTAAATTCTTAGCATCAATAAATTGTCGACGCATGTATATACCCCCTTATTAAAATTCTAATCCTTCTTCTCTAGCAGCTTCTGCTAAAGCTTTAACTCTTCCATGATACTTATATCCAGCTCTATCAAAAACAACTTTCTTAACATCTTTTTCTATTGCTCTTTCAGCTACTATTTTACCAATAACTTTTGCAGCATCAACATTACCGCCATTCTTCATTTCAGCTTTGATCTCTTCTTCAGCTGAATTAGCAGATGCAATTGTATGTCCAGATACGTCATCTATCACTTGAGCATAAATATTATTTAAACTTCTAAAAACGTTTAATCTAGGTCTATCAGGTGTTCCGAAAACTTTTGCTCGAACTCTTTTTTGTCTAGACTTACGAGCATTACGTTTCTTATTATTTGAAGCCATAAATAATCACTCCTTTCTTACTAATTTGCTAATTTACCTTCTTTTCTTCTTACATGTTCATTTTCATATCTAATACCTTTTCCTTTATAAGGTTCAGGCTTTCTTAACTCTCTAATTTTAGCAGCATAATTTCCAACTGCTTGTTTATCGATACCTTTTACGATGATTGTAGTATCCTCAGGGCATTCTGTTGTAATGCCTTCTGGATCTTCCATTATTACTGGATGTGAGAAACCTAAGCTTATATCAAGCTTTTTTCCTTTTTTATTTGCTCTATAACCGACACCCTTAATTAACAATTTCTTTTCATAACCCTTTGAAACACCTTCAACCATATTAAAGATTAAACTTCTTGTTAATCCATGTAATGATTTAGCTACTTTTGAATCATTAGGTCTTTCAACTACAATTTCACCATCAACTTCATTGATTTTAAGCGTATTATCAAACGAATCTTTTAACTCGCCTAACTTACCTTTTACTACTAAAGAATTGTTTTCTTCAATAGTAACAGTTACGCCATCAAGAATTTTAACAGGCATATTTCCTATTCTAGACATTGTCTACCTCCTACTAAATTTCTATTACCAAACGTAACAAACTACTTCGCCGCCAACGCCTAATGTTCTTGCCTTTCGGTCAACCATTAAACCAGAAGATGAAGAAATAATTGCTATTCCTAATCCACCTAAAACTTTAGGCATCTCATCTTTTTTAGCGTAAACTCTTAAACCTGGCTTTGAAATTCTTTTCAAACCAGTAATTACTTTTTTATCATCAGAATATTTTAAAGTTAAACGTAAAACGCCTTGATAATCACCTTCTATAAGATCAACGTCGCTTATAAATCCTTCGTCTAAAAGAATCTCTGCAATATTTTTCTTCATTTTAGAAGCTGGAATATCAACTGTTTCGTGATTAACTGTATTTGAATTTCTAATACGTGTCAGCATATCTGCTATTGGATCTGTTACCATACTCATTAGAAAATACCTCCCTTCAAACTGTTATTTACCAACTTGCTTTTCTTACACCTGGGATTTGACCTTTGTGTGCCAATTCTCTAAAACAAATACGGCATAAACCGAATTTTTTTAGATAACCGTGAGGTCTCCCACAAATCTTACATCTATTATATTCTCTAGTTGAGTACTTTTGTTTCCTCTTTTGCTTTTCTACTAAAGCTTTTTTAGCCAAAATTACACCTCCTACTTCTTGAACGGCATGCCAAATAATGTTAATAATTTTTTAGCTTCTTCGTCACTCTCAGCTGTTGTTACAATAGTAATATTCATACCTCTTACAGTATCAATATCATCATAAGTAATTTCTGGAAATAGTAATTGTTCTTTTAATCCTAAAGAATAGTTTCCTCTTCCATCAAATGCGTTTTTCTTAACACCTTTAAAGTCTCTTACCCGTGGTAATGCAATTGTAATCAATCGATCTAAAAATTCGTACATTCTTTCATCTCTTAAATCAACTTTTGCACCAATCGGCATTCCTTCTCTAAGTTTAAAATTTGCAATTGATTTTTTAGAATTCACAACTACAGGCACTTGACCAGTAATTTTTTTGATTTCTTCAACTGCATTTTTAATTACATTTTTATTTTCCTTCGCTTCTCCAAGACCCATGTTAAGAACGATCTTTTCAATTTTAGGAACTTCCATTACATTACTATATTTGAATTCTTCAATTAATTGTTGTTTAATTTCTGAATTATATTTTTCTTTAAATCTTGCCATAATTAATTACCTCCTTTCAACTAGCAATTAATCTAATACTTCTCCAGATTTTACTGAAACTCTTACTTTCGTTCCATCTTCTAATCTCTTATACTTGGTTCTAGTACCGCTTTTGGCATTAGGATCCCATAGCATAACATTTGAAATGTGAATTGATGCTTCTTGGTGAATACGTCCACCTTGCTGCATCTGTCTTGAAGGTTTAACGTGCTTCGTGATCATATTAATACCTTCAACCATCACTCTATTTTTCTTAGGCATTGCCTCTAAAACTTTGCCCTTTTTCCCTTGATCTACACCAGATATTACAACTACTATATCATCTTTCTTAACGTGCATTATTTCACCTCCTGCTTATAATACTTCAGGTGCTAACGAAACTATTTTCATGAATTTATTATCTCTTAACTCTCGCGCAATTGGTCCAAAAATTCTTGTTCCGACTGGCGCTAGATTGTCATCGATGATTACTGCTGCATTTTCATCAAACTTAAGATAACTTCCATCGTCTCTTCTAATTCCATATACTGATCGTACAATAACAGCTTTAACAACTTCACCTTTACCTACAACTCCACCTGGCGTTGCTTTTTTAACAGAAGCTACTATTGTATCACCAATATTGGCGTATCTTCTTCTAGACCCGCCTAAAACCTTAATAGTTTTTATTATTTTAGCACCAGAGTTATCAGCAACCTTTAAACTAGTCTCTTGTTGTATCATAATACTGACCTCCTTAATAACTTACTTTGCTTTATTGATAATTTCAGCAAGTCTCCATCTTTTTGTTTTACTTAATGGTCTTGTTTCAATAATCTTAACTTCATCACCAACATTACCTTCGTTATTCTCATCATGAGCTTTTAACTTTGAATGTAACTTAACTCTTTTGCCATATAATCTATGCTTTTTCGTACGTTCAATTTCCACAACAACTGTTTTATCCATTTTGTCGCTTACAATTACGCCGATTCGCTCTTTTCGGTTATTTCTTTCCATGAACTAAACCTCCTTTACGCACTTAATTCGCGTTCTCTTAAGATTGTCTTAGCTCTTGCTATATCTTTCTTAATAGCTTTTATAACCATAGGATTTTCTAATTGTCCAGTAGCTAATTGAAATCTTAAGTTGAATAATTCGTTTTTAAATTCTTCTATTTTGTGATTTAATTCTTCAGTAGTAAATTCTCTTAACTTACTTGCTTTCATTAATACCACCACCTTCTTCTTGCTCTTCTTTTGTCATAAATTTTGTTTTAATCGGTAGTTTTGCTGCTGCTCTTCTGAAAGCATCTTTTGCTTGCTCTTCAGTTACACCACCTAATTCAAATAAAATTCTATCCGGTTTTACAACAGCCACCCAATACTCAGGTGCACCTTTTCCCGCTCCCATTCGCGTTTCTGCAGGTCGTGCAGTAACAGGCTTATGAGGGAAAATATTGATCCATAACTGACCTTCTCTTGTCAAACTATTTCTTATTGCAACCCTCGCAGCTTCAATTTGGTTAGCAGTAATCCAATGTGGCGCTTGTGCAATTAATGCATATTCGCCTCTCTTGATAATATTACCGCGGGTAGCTCTACCCTTCATTCTTCCTCGATGAACTCTACGACGTTTAACCCTTTTTGGTTGTAACATTTTGGATTGCCTCCCTTCGTCTATTTATTTTCGTAATCTTTTCTAATTAACTTTCTACCTTCGCCTGGCTCCGGTAAGATTTCGCCTTTATTAATCCAAACTTTAACACCTATGATTCCATAAGTTGTATTTGATTCTGCAAATCCGTAATCAATGTTTGCTCTTAAAGTAGATAGTGGAACATTACCTTCTGTATACTGTTCAACTCTTGCCATTTCCGCACCATTTAATCGTCCAGCAATTTTTACTTTAAAACCATCTGCTCCGAATCTCATTGCTCTACCCATTGACTTTTTCATCGCTCTTCTAAAAGAAACACGTCTTTCAATAGAAGAAGCAATTTCTTCTGCAACTAATTGAGCATCTGTGCTAATATTCTTAACTTCAGAAATATCAATTTTAACTTTTCTGCCAGTCATTTTTTCTAAATCTGATTTTAATTCTGTAATATTACTTCCGCCTTTACCAACAATGATGCCCGGCTTTGCAGAGTAAATATTAATATTAACTTGCTCTTTTGCTGCTCGGTCAATGTACATTCTTGTGATCCCAGCAATATACATCTTCTTTTTAATATATTTTCTAATTTCAAAATCTTCTTTAATTAACTCAGGTACATCTTTTCCTTCCGCATACCATCTAGAGTCCCAATCTTTTATTACTCCAACTCTAAATCCATGAGGATTTACTTTTTGACCCATTCATTACCTCCTTTACTTAGTCTCTTTCTGCTACTACAACGCCTAAATGACTTGTGCGTTTGTTTATTGGCTTTGCTCTACCCATTGCTCCAGCTCTGAATCTTTTCATTGTTGGTCCCTGGTTAGCATAAGCCTCTTCCACGTATAGATTTTCATATTCCATATGGTTATTATTCTCAGCATTAGCTACCGCAGAATTTAATACTTTTAAAAGTAACCTTGCCCCTTTTCTAGTGGTAAATCTTAAGATATTTTGAGCTTCAGCAATATCTTTACCTCTTACTAAAGCAGTAATTGGTTTCATTTTCTTTGCAGAAATTCTTTGGTTTTTAGCAATCGCTCTTGCTTTCATACTCTACCTCCTCTCAAAAGATAGCTTACTCTTCTGAGCTAACTTCTTTGTCCGCTTCATCTTCATTATCGTCGTCATCCTCTAAGATATCAAAGTTTGGAGATGACATTATATCAACAGCAGCTTTACCCTTAACGCCGTGCTTTCTAAATGTTCTAGTTTTAGCAAATTCTCCAAGTTTATGTCCAATCATATCTTCAGTTATATATACAGGCACATGCTTCTTACCATTATGAACTGCAATAGTGTGGCCAAGTAATTCTGGATAAATCATTGATGAACGAGACCAAGTTTTAAATGCTCTCTTCTTGCCATTTTTATTCATTGCTTTGATTTTTTTCAAAATATGCGGGTGTATATAAGGTTTTTTTGGCATTTTTTGCCTCCTTCCAAACTTATTATTTATTCTTTCTCTTAGTTTTTCTTCTCTTAACAATTAGCTTGTTAGATTTTTTCTTCTTCTTACGAGTTTTAAGACCCATAGTTTTCTTACCCCAAGGTGTAACAGGTGAAGGCATACCGATAGGTGCGCGTCCTTCTCCACCACCGTGTGGATGATCATTTGGATTCATTACAGAACCTCTAACGTGTGGTCTTCTACCCATGTGACGCTTACGACCGGCTTTACCAATCACTAAGTTTCCATGTTCTTCGTTACCAACACGACCAATTGTTGCACGACAAACGCCTAAAACCTTACGTACTTCTGATGACGGTAATTTAACCGTAACATATTTACCATCTTTACCAAGTAAGGTTGCTTCATTCCCCGCAGAACGAACTAATTGTCCACCTGCACCAGGCTTTAATTCTATGTTATGAATAATTGTTCCATCTGGAATGTTTCTTAATTCAAGTGAATTACCCACTTCAATTTCTGTTTTTTCCCCTGAAACAATTTTATCGCCTACATTAAGTTTCTTAGGACATAAAATATAACGTTTTTCGCCATCAATATATTTAACTAATGCAATATTAGCCGATCTGTTTGGATCATATTCAACAGCAATTACTTCTCCTACTACGTCATCTTTACGTCTTTTAAAATCTATAATTCTATACTTCTTCTTAGCTCCGCCACCTCTATGACGAACGGTAATTTTACCTTGATTATTTCTGCCAGATCTCTTATTCAAATTAATCGTTAAAGACTTTTCCGGCTTCTTCTTAGTAATTTTATCGCTCTTGTTAACAGTCATAAAACGTCGACCAGCTGAAGTAGGTTTAAAACTTTTTATTGCCATAATACTTACCTCCTCTTGCGTTTATTAAGCCATTCCTTCAAAAAGTTCGATTTTACTTCCTGGCGCTAATTTAATAATAGCTTTTTTCCAGTCCGCTCTCTTACCTTCGTTTCTACCTAATCTCTTAACTTTTCCTTTTACAATCATAGTGTTCACTTTAACGACATCTACGTTGAAAAGTTCTTCAATTGCTTTCTTTATCTCAGTTTTATTTGAATCTTTTCTAACTTTGAAAGTATACTTGTTATCTTCCATAGCCGTCATACTTTTTTCAGTAACGATTGGTTTAATGATAATATCATAAGATGTTTTCATTAAGCGTACACCTCCTCAAGTTTGTCAATTGCACCTTTAGTAATTACAATTTCTTCATGATTTAATAAATCATAAACATTTAACATACCAACAAAAGTTGTCTGTACTTTAGGAATGTTTCTAGCTGATAACAAAACATTTTGGTCTTTATTTTCTAAAACAATTAAAGTTTTAGTCATTTTATTTTTGTTGCTTGATTCAGAAACATTAAGCAAAACATTAATCATATCTTTTGTTTTTGGTTCAGCTATTTTCAATTCATCAAGTATAATGAATTTCTGATCTGCTACTTTAGCACTTAAAGCAGATTTTAATCCTAACAACTTAACTTTTTTAGGTAATTTATAACTATAATCTCTTGGCTTTGGTGCAAATATTACACCACCACCTCTATTGATAGGAGATTTAAAAGAACCTTGTCTAGCTCTTCCTGTTCCCTTCTGTCTGAAAGGCTTTGCAGTTGTAGCTGTTACTTCAGATCTTGTCTGAGCAGACTGTGTACCTTGTCTTTGATTTGCTAAATAATTCTTAACAATTTCATGTAATACATTTTTATTTGGCTCAATTCCAAAAATACTTTCATTTAATTCAATACTATCTACTGTTTCTCCCGAAACATTTAAAATATCTAATTTAGGCATCTTTGACCTCCTTCCTATTTAGACTTCTTTGATACTGTTGCAACAATTAATCCTTTTTTAGGACCTGGCACAGCACCTTTAAGTAATAATAAATTTCTTTCTACATCAACTTTTACAATATCTAAATTCTTAATTGTTACTTGTTCATTACCCATTCTACCTGCCATTTTCATCCCTTTAATTACACGTCCTGGATATGAAGCAGCGCCGATTGAACCTGGGCTTCTATGGAAATGTGAACCGTGAGTTTTTGGTCCAGTTGACTGGTTCCATCTCTTAATTGGACCAGCAGTACCTTTACCTTTTGAAGTACCTGTTACATCTACCTTAGTAACATCTTCAAAGATATCTACTTTGATCTCTTGACCTAATTCATATTCACTTGGATCTTCTACTTTGAATTCAGAGACAAATTTCTTTACAGATACATTTGCTTTTGCAAAATGTCCTTTTTTCGGTTTTTTTGCTCTACTTTCTTTCATGTCTTCAAATCCAACTTGTACTGCATTATAACCGTCGGTTTCTACTGTTTTGATTTGTACGACGTACATTGGTCCTGCTTCAACAACTGTTGTCGGGATTACTCGACCGTCTTCATCAAACACTTGAGTCATACCAATTTTTCTTCCTAGAATGCTTTTCATGAGCACCTCCTAATAATTTTACAGTGGATTACATCAATAGATATAATCGTACTAAAACCCTTAGGCTTATTTAAAAACCTTTATTTTAGTATCGTCTTATAACTTGATTTCAATATCTACACCTGCTGGTAAATTCAATTTCATTAATTGGTCTACAGTCTTTTGTGTAGGGCTTGTGATATCAATCAATCTTTTGTGTGTTCTTCTTTCAAATTGCTCTCTAGATGTCTTATTAATGTGTCTTGATCTTAGAACTGTAATAATCTCTTTTTTTGTTGGTAACGGAACTGGTCCAGATACCTCAGCGCCTGTTTGCATTACGCTCTCAACAATTCTAGAAGCTGAATTATCTAGTAACTGATGATCAAAAGCTTTTAATCTAATTCTAATTTTTTGCTCTGATTTTGCCATAATCTTACCTCCTTCTTCAAATCGTAATTTTAACGCTTCTACGATTCAAGTTCAGTCCACTCTGCCTGGTGTTTAAAAAATGAACTAAGCTTTCGCCCGTTTCTAGAACGGACAATTCTCGGTAGAAATACCAATTTCTTGCAACCTCCTACCTCATCGCATTAAGCAGTGTAACACACACTAGATTATTATACAACACTTAATAATTTAATGCAACTCTTTTTTTAAAAAAACAAAAGAGAAGAAAGCTCTTCTCTTTTATAATATAGTATTCATTCTTAATTACTCTGTAATAGAAATAACTGATCCAGCACCTACTGTACGGCCACCTTCACGAATGGAGAACTTTACGCCTTCTTCTATAGCGATTGGTCCGATTAATTCTATTTCCATTTCTACGTTATCTCCAGGCATACACATTTCTACGCCTTCTGGTAAACTGATTGATCCTGTTATATCTGTTGTTCTAAAGTAAAACTGTGGACGATAACCATCAAAGAATGGTGTATGTCTTCCGCCTTCTTCTTTCTTTAGTACATATACTTGTGCTCTAAAGTTTGTATGAGGATTAATTGTGCCAGGCTTTGCTAATACTTGCCCTCTTTCAATTTCATCTCTCTTTATGCCACGAAGTAATATGCCTACATTATCTCCAGCTCTTCCTTCATCCAATAATTTCTTGAACATTTCTACACCTGTTACAATTAATTCTCTTGTTTCTGGGTGTAAGCCTACAAGTTCTACTGTATCTTGAATTCTTACAATGCCTCTTTCAATTCTTCCTGTTGCTACGGTTCCTCTGCCTTTAATTGAGAATACATCCTCTACTGGTAATAAGAAGTCTTTGTCTGTATCTCTTTCTGGTTCCGGAATATATGAGTCTAATACTTCTCCTAATTCCATGATTTTGTCCCCCCATTCACCTTCTGGATCTTCTAATGCTAATAATGCTGATCCTCTAATGATTGGTGTTTCCATTGCGTCAAATCCGTACTCTTCTAATAATTCTTGTACTTCCATTTCCACTAATTCTAATAATTCTTCATCATCTACCATATCACACTTGTTTAAAAATATGATTAATGATTCTACGCCTACCTGGCCTGCTAACAAGATATGTTCTCTTGTTTGTGGCATTGGGCCATCTGCTGCTGATACTACTAGGATTGCGCCGTCCATCTGTGCTGCACCTGTAATCATATTCTTTACGTAATCAGCATGTCCAGGACAGTCGACGTGTGCGTAATGTCTATTTAATGTTTCATACTCTACGTGAGCTGATGATATTGTGATACCTCTTTCTCTTTCTTCTGGTGCTTTATCGATGTTCTCAAAGTCTACGTTTGCACCTGTACCCAAACGTGTACTAAACACCTTTGTTATTGCTGCTGTTAATGTCGTTTTACCATGATCGACGTGTCCTATTGTTCCTACATTTACATGGGGTTTCGTTCTGTCATACGTTTCTTTTGCCATTATTTCTATCCTCCTTAGACTGCTGTCATAAATTATATATATAAATGCTTTTTCAACTTTTGTTTCACCCGTTGCAAAGCATTGTCCACTGATTTTTCATTCTTATTGACTTTTCTTCCAATTTCATTATATGAATTCCCTTGTAAGTGTTTTAATAAAACATCTAATTCAAAAAAACTTAAATGGGCTTTCATTTTTTCTTTTATAAATCCTATATTTTCTTTAATAATTATTAATTCTTCCGGATCAAAACTCTTCTTCTCGATAATCGTATCAATTAATTCTCTTGAAAATTCTTTATCATATAAGGGTTTATGAAAAGAAATATACGAATTCAAAGGCCCATGTTTTTTTCTGGTTGCTCTATTGATAGCCGTTAAAATCTGCCGTCGCACACATAACTCAACAAAGGGAGCAAAGTGATCGTTTTTGTCATAATCATAACTGTTAATCGCCTTTAATATACCAATAAGCCCTTCTTGAATAATATCTTCTTTACTGCCACCAATTAAAAAATATCTTGTTGCCTTTTGGTGAACATAAGGCATATACTTTCTAATCAAATATTCTTGAGCTTCAGGGTCCTGATTTTTTGCAAGATTTACAACATGGATTTCCTCTTGATTATTAAATTTTTCCTCTAGTCTATTAATCCCTTGCAATCAAAACACCTTCGCCTTTTATTCTTAATTATATCGTATTCATTATTCCTTCGTCAAGAAATCCTTGTCAAGAAGGTTTTTTAACTTCTCAAAAGTTTTATTATTAATGACTTTGCTAAGATTATTTCCTTTATTTTTCTTTTGTTCCTCTTCTATATAAATCAACCTCAGTCGATTCTCCGAGTCTATAATTCGATACTTAAATTCCTTTGGTGTTACTCGCGTTGCACCACTGCCTAAAATATTTTGTTGTTCTGCAAAATCATAGGTTACAACTTTAATGACATTTCTTAAATCCTTTGCTAATAAGGCAACTTTTTTTTCAATATAAGAATCCGCATTTGTTTTTTCTTTCGTATAAACAACTTCTATGCCTTTGATTTTCTTTTTCGTGCCTCTATTATTTTTGACATAATGGGCATCAAATACAACAATGATTTTTTCATTCGTGATAAATTTATAATTGACTAGTTTTTCAATCAACAAATCTCTTGAATGTTCTAGGTCAGATGAGACATATTTTTGTAATTCAGGCCAAGCATTAATAACATTATAACCATCAATTATAGTTATAGAATTTCTTCTAATTTTTGCCATAATTCTGTCGAACAACTTCATACATTAATATTGAAGCCGCTACAGAAGCATTTAAAGATTGGATTTTACCCTTCATTGGAATGTTTACGACAAAATCACATTTTTCTTTAACCAAGCGTCTAATACCTTCCCCTTCACTTCCAATAACAATGCCAACGTTTCCTTTCAAATCAGATTCAAAAAAAGCTTTTTCCCCATCCATATCTGCTGCAGTAATCCAGTATTTCTTTTCTTTTAACTTATCAATCGTTCTTGCAATATTTGTAACCTTAATCACCGGTATATGCTCCGTTGCACCAACAGAAACCTTTGTAACTGTAGGGGTTACTTCAACAGATCTGTTTTTAGGAATAATAACCGCATCAACACCTGTGGCATCTGCCGTTCTCAAAATAGCGCCTAAATTATGGGGATCTTTTAAGTTATCACATATGAGTATAAAACCATTACCTTCTATCCCCTCAATGATTTTTTCGAAATTTCCATACTGATAATCTTCAACTAAAGCAACAATGCCTTGATGGTTATCAATCGTTGCAATGTTATCAACGCCTTCTTTATCAATAAAACTAATCTTTATACTTTTGTCATTCGCCATTTGCAAAATTTCTTTAATGGCGTCTCTCTCGACACCAATAGCTACATATATTTCATAAACCATTTTTTCTGTTTGAAGAAATTCATAAACTGCATTTCTTCCTTCTATTTTTCTAGCCATTTCTATTCTCCTTTATAACGCTTCAAATTTTCTTCTAATGTCATCAATTTTACCACAAGTCATCTTTCCTTCAGGACACTTATCCCTTAAACAACTAGGCCCTGCATGTTTGAACAATGTTGGGGATATTTTTCGTACACATTTCAACATTTCAATTGCTAAATTTTGAATTTCCCACTGAGCTCTGTTACAACATCTATGTTTAAAAAAGTTCATTAAACTTCTTGCATTCATCGTTACTACAATTTTTGTTTCACAAGCATTTGGAAAGACAAATCGTGCATCTTCAATTGCTTTTTTTGTTGCTTTCTTTTTTGCCTCTACAAGGCTAATACCTTCATCACTAAAGTTTTCTATATGATCTTTAGTCAATAATTTAACAAGTGCATCATAATCTTCTTGAGCTTTTTTCATGGATTGAATAAATATTTTTTTCCCTTGTTCATTTTTTTCAATAGCTGGAGGGATAACATATTCAAACTGGTCAAGTTTCACATACCTTTGAGATTGTTGAGAGTAGCTTGCCAATCTGTGTCTAACCAATTGGTGGGTTAATACCCGGCTCACACCCTCTATTGCAAAAGTAAAAGAAACATGCTCAATTGGGGATTCATGCCCAATATCCATTAACATATTCACAAATTTATTGGTCGTCTTTTCTGTTAAATTTTCAGTTATTTCTTCAACACCTACGGATGAGTAACAAAGTTTTGCCGCTGCTGCTACAACAGTTTCTGGCATTGGTGTATGTGCTATTAACTTAACCTTCATCTTTGACCTCCTCTAAGGCATAATCAATTTGTATCTTAATATCTGAATAGGGTAGTACGCCAAATAAATATTTTCTAATTTTGCCAGTATATCGAATGGCCTCTTCTTTTCTTTCTGTCTTAATATCAATTAATCGATACTTAATGATGTCTTGATTATAGGCTTGATCTATTGATTCAATAACATCTTCTTTAAATATTTTGTCCTGACCCTTTAAACCTTTGACTTCATCTAGGAAATAGGATTTTGAAAAGAGTCCAATAAAACCTATAATAATTATTATTAATAAAACTTTTTCTTTATTATTCATTTTTACCTCTAGAGTCAATTAACGCAATGCATTTTCTCATGACTTCATATATTCTTTCGTTGTTCCCCTCAATGTATAGCTGTCCTAGCAATGCTTCAACACCTGTAGCATATTTATAATCACTCACATTAGCATTTTTAGGGGGTGTTGACTTATAATTTCTGCCTCGCTTTAAGACGCGCCATTCTCTCGTATCTAAAAAACCTTCTAATTCTCTTGCAGCGTATCCTTGAGCAGAAGCATTCACATAAGATACAGCCATTTGATTCAAATCATTCACTTTTCCTTTTTTCTCATTCATCAAATAGGAACGAATATGAAGTTCATAAATTGCATCCCCTAAGTAGGCTAATTTTACTGGGCTTGTCATAGCTAATTCATCATTTGTTAGTTTTATGACACCCATCACCTTTAAAAAATTTTCCACCTGTCACCTATTTAACCTTCCGCCATTTGACACCTTCTGGTGTATCCATTACTTCAATACCTTTTTCATCTAATGCCTCTCGTATTTCATCAGCTAAGGCATAATTCTTATCTTCTCTCGCTTTTTGTCTTTTAGCTATTAAAGCATCTATTTTCTCATCAGTATCTTCTTTCTTTGATACGATTCCTAAAACACCTGTTAATTCTTTAAACAACTCAAGAGCATACTTCACAGTATCTTTAACAGTTGCCTGATCAATTACAATATTGATTTCTTTTGTCAATTCAAAGATCACGGCAATACCATTAGCTGTATTAAAGTCATCATCCATCTTTTCAATGAATTCTACTTTATAAGCCTCTAGTTTTTCTTTAATCTCTAAGTTTACTGTTCCCTCTTTAGCATTTTCTATAAGAAAGTTCAAATTATTTTTTACATTGTAAAGACGGTCCAGTCCATTTTTAGCGCTAATAATTAAATCCTCACTAAAGTTCACAGGACTTCTATAATGTGCAGAAAGGATGAAAAAACGGATCACTTCTCCATCATACTTTTCTAAAATGTCTCTAACGGTAAAGAAATTTCCCTTTGACTTACTCATTTTTTTGTTGTCAATATTAATATATCCATTGTGCATCCAGTAATTAGCATACTTCTCACCAGTACAAGCGACACTTTGAGCAATCTCATTTTCGTGATGGGGAAAAATCAAATCTTGTCCACCCGCATGTATATCAAAATTTGCCCCTAAGATACTTGTACTCATAACGGAACATTCTATATGCCATCCTGGTCGTCCCTCGCCCCATGGGCTTTCCCAGCTTGGTTCCCCTGGTTTCTTATTTTTCCACAAAATAAAATCCAATGGATTTCTTTTATCTGTATTAATTTCAACTCTAGACCCAGATCTTAAAGATTCCATGTCTTGATTCGATAAATTTCCATACTCTTCAAAGGCTTCTACGGAGTAATAAACATTTCCCTCTACTGCATAGGCGTAACCTTTCTCAATAAGTGTTTCAACAAATTTAATAATTTGTGGCATATACTCAGAAACCTTTGGATGCTCTGTTGCTCTATTAATCCCAAGGGCATCTGCATCTTGAAAGTATTCTTTAATATACCGTTCACTTATTTCCTTTGATGTCACCCCTTCTTCCTTTGCTTTATTAATTATTTTATCATCAATATCTGTAAAATTTTGAACATAATTCACAGTATAGCCTTTGTACTCTAAATAATTTCTAAAGGCATCAAAAATTAAAAAGGGTCTAGCATTTCCTATGTGAAAAAAATTATAAACTGTTGGTCCACAAACATACATCGTCACAAGAGAGTCATTAATTGGAACAAATTCTTCCTTTTCTCTTACAAAAGAATTATATATTTTCATTATCTCACCTCATCTATTAATTGATGGATTTAATCCCATTATTTACGTATTCTTTTGTGTTAATCTTAACAAAGATTCGCCTTATTATCAAGAAAAAGCTTCACCTTAGCAAAAAAAATTTTGCTATATATCAGATGAATCTTGTTTTAATCATTTTTTAGTCATATAATGAAGAAGATGAATTAAAAGAAAGGAGAATTATATGAGTGAATTTTATAAGTTTAACCAAAATGAAAAATGCGAATATTTCCCATGTCATAAGGGGGTCAAGACGGAAGAATTCAATTGTCTCTTTTGCTATTGCCCATTATACATGCTAGGTGAGGACTGTGGGGGTAATTATTCATATACCCATGGTATAAAAGATTGTTCAAAGTGCAACATGCCCCACCATAAAGACAATTACAATACAATTTTAAGAAAAATGAACCTCGTCTTTGAACGGACAAAAAAATAGAAATATACACTATTTATCTGGTTTTTTTAAATTTATACTTTATAATTTATATATCTTATTATATCATACAAGAAGTGTAAAACAACAAGGAGGGAAGATTATGTCGGTACGTGTAAGATTTGCACCAAGTCCAACAGGTTATGTTCACATCGGTGGTTTACGAACTGCATTATACAATTATTTATTTGCTAAAAAAAATAATGGTACTTATTTAATGAGAATAGAAGATACTGATCGAACAAGATATGTTGAGGGTGCCTTAGAAAATTTAATTACAGCCATGGAGTGGTCTGGGGTAAAGCACGAAGAAGGACCTTTCATTGAAGCAGGCGAAATTGTTCAAAGAGGCGCCTATGGACCATACATCCAATCGGAACGATTAGATTTATACCAAAAATACATTAAACAATTAATCGAAGATGACAAAGCCTATTATTGCTTTTGTTCAAAGGAGCGACTCGAAAGTGTTAGAGGCGTTCAAAAAGCAAAAGGTAAAATTACAAAATACGATGGTTTCTGTCGTGGCATTGATAAAGAAGAAGCAAAAAAACGTGTTGCAGCTGGGCAAGACCATGTTGTTCGTTTAAAATTACCGCCAAATAAAGACATTGTATTTGAAGATGTTGTCCGGGGTAAAGTTACAGTGAATACAAATGATTTAGACGATCAAGTCCTTATGAAAACAGATGGTTTTCCAACATACCATTTAGCTGTTATAGTAGACGATCATTTAATGGGTATTACACATATTATCCGTGGAGAAGAATGGTTGCCTTCAACGCCAAAGCATGTCTATCTTTATGAAGCCTTTGGATGGGAAGCTCCAAAATATGTACATTTACCAAATATTTTAAATGATGAACGAAAGAAATTATCGAAAAGACACGGGGACGTTGCTGTAAAAGACTTTAGAAAAAAAGGTTACTTACCTGAAGGTTTAATAAACTACGTTGCACTCGTTGGGTGGACACCGGATGACAATGAAGAAATAATGTCTATGGATGACTTAATTGAAAAATTCACTTTAGAGCGTGTTTCAAACTCAAGTGGCGTTTTTGATGTTAAGAAACTTAACTGGGTAAACGCACATTACATCAAGGCTTTAGATCTTGATGACTTAACTAAAAAATGTCTTCCATACTTTGTTGATGGTGGTGTTCTTCAAAAAAATGAAGTTGAAGAAAAATATGCGTGGCTTAAAAAGATTACTGGTATTGCTCAAGAAAGCATGTCTTATTTAGCAGAAATTACTGACTATGTTAATATTTTTCTAGGAGAAAAAGTCACATTAGAAGATGACAATGCCGGGGAGATGCTAAAACTTGAACATGTGCCAGAAATGTTAAAAGTTTTAAACCGTATGGTTCAAGAAAATGAATTAACAGATGAATTTTTAGGTAAGATCTTTAAAAATGTTCAAAAGGAAACGGGCAATAAAGGTAAAAACCTTTATATGCCGATTCGAATTGCTTTAACAGGTCAAAACCACGGCCCTGATATGAAGGCAACCATGAGCATTTTAGGTAAAGCTTTGATTGAAAAACGGATTAACTATTCTATTGAAAACTACTGTTAATTGAAAAAATTCCCATAATTATTAAACGCCTCTTTTAAAAGAGGCGTTTTTATTTGCTCTAAATTAAACTGTTCTTCTAACAACACCTATCATAAGGGCCGAACACCACTACAATAGATTTTTCAATTCTTTTCTAGCTGTGAAATAAAAAAATAAGCCTTAGTTGTATAATGAAGTTGAACTAAAAAAAAAGTATCCATAATGACTCAAACTGTATTATAATATATGGACAAACTTAATACTAAATACAGGAGA
>Ga0209414_1000059_pt1 | contig 44384 bp, 61 predicted proteins | sample LakVidmifraction_4_FD_181154 | JGI IMG/M metagenome (GOLD analysis project Ga0209414, IMG submission 181154) | Hypersaline microbial communities from Lake Vida, Antarctica - Brine Hole Two &gt;0.2 micron (SPAdes) (version 2) | ecosystem: Environmental > Aquatic > Non-marine Saline and Alkaline >...
CCCGCCCGACGAGCGCCAAGAGATCGGCACCGAGGAAGGCCAGCCTTGCCTGCGCTACCCTGAGCCAGACGGTGATGAACCGCGAGGGTACAGGCCCAAACCTTGCGGTGGCGTGATGGTAGAGTGCCAAGCTGACGGAATTTACTGTGATACCTGCAACGATGGACCGAATGCGATACCTGCGGCGAGATTGGAGATTGATATGCCCCTGCAAGACAAAATTGAATGCTTAATCCGGGATGAGGTTAGCGTGGGTAGGTCTGGGGATGTTGAAGGCATCGCAGAAGCAGCCGAAGCCATCATTGCCGCGCTGCCGGATATGGTTGTGCCGCTGGTGTGGGCAGCGTCGGAAGTGGGCGGGTGGAATGATGATTACCACACACTGCCAACCAAATACACAATCAGGTGCGCGGATGAAAACGGATGGAAATTGTCCTTTGCTGGTGGCTTTGGATACAGCAGCAGCGCAGACGTAGCCAAGGTCGCCGCCAACGCCCACAACGCCGCCGCAGTCGTCGCGGCACTTACAGGAGTTAAGCCATGATCGACACACCAGAGGATAGAGTGGCAAAGATTGCCGAGGCTCTGCGACAAGACGGATACTTAGTCCCGGTCGCCGTATTGGGCCGCGTGCTATCAATCGGCACGATGCAAAGGCGGCTCGAGGAAAAGCGGCGGGACAAAGCAGCCGAGGCGCGGGGCCGGGTGGCCGGGCTGCGGGCGGCGGCTAAGCGTTATCGTGACGGAGGCGACTGGGAGGTGTTTGCCACGGCAGATTGCGCCATTCTTGACCTCATCCCCTAACTAGGGTAACGGAGATAATAAAATGAGAGACTTAGACTACAGTACAAGCAACACAGTAATAACCATACTGGTTACTGGCGCTGTCGTAGTGGCACTTGCGGTGGTTGGCATGTTTTTGCTGATAGTGTCGCCCATTTTGACACTGTTGTTTCTGGCACTGTCAACTACGGCTACGTGCGGTTTAATCCACACATGCTTGATTGACCTTGAACAGAACGGTGGTGCGGCGGTAATGTTCGCAGGCGCAATAGCCCTAGCGGCTTACCTAATATGGGGAATGATGTAATGTTTATAGACCACAAGTATCACCGAGCGCATCGTCTCGCTATACAGGAAGAGAAACGTCAGGCGTCACGTCATAGCATGGAGCAAGAAATTATGTTGCAACGTAATACCGCTGAGCGGTTGCGGATAGCCGACCTGATACAGAAGCAAATCGGTCCCCTAAATAGGGGAACACTGGCGGTCACTCTGTCAACTGCCGACGCACTAGTGGTTTACACACTACTAGAGAAGTTGGAGCGATAATATGGCACACGTAACAGACATGGAATTAGCGGGCAAGAGGCGCTTGTACACACAGAGGCATCGTAAGTTATGGATGGGCGCTGGCTTTAAGCAATGCAGCATGTTCGTACATGACGACGACAAAGCTGAGGTAGCAGCGACCACAGAAATGCTGCGATATTCACGCTTGCTCAAGCTGGTGAAGGCGAACAGCCCAGAAGCTATTGACATGGTAGCAACACGAAACTGCGCCAAGGTGCCAATGCACAGTGTATTGCTAGCATTGAAGGGAGACACTAACACATCAACTATGGCTGAGACAAACAAGACGCGTATTGGTTCGCTACTTGAGCGGTCTAAGCATCACTTGAAACACTTCGAGTTGAACAGTGCCTACTATGATAGTACCGAGAGTGAGGAAGATGATCCTGATAAGTTGCGGGCGCTGATGGTATGCCATAGTAACCTTGCCAGCGCCGCTTACAAGTTGGCTGGTGCGGTGTACGACAACAACGCATCCCCTAAAGAGGGGAAGGGAGAGTAGTAGAGGAAGGTAACATGAAAGTAGAAATCAGAGGGCTAGTGTACCCAACCGTAAAGGTAGCAGCCGAGACACTGGGAGTAGCGACTAACACAATCTACTCAGCCCTTGCTCATAACACGTTATCTGGTGTAGGTTTAGGGCAAGGTAAACGACCGCAGCGAAACAACGGAGGACGCAAGCGTAAGCCGTTCACTATAGGTAGTACTACCTTTGCCTCTATGGCTGATGCGTCTAGAGCGTTGGGACAGAACCCGCACTACGTTCAGCAAGTGTGCAAACGTGGCGGTATAAGGGGGCAGTATAACCTAGTCGTTAAGATGATGAAGTACACGGTGGAACAAGACAAAGCTGTGATAGCAACAAAGGAGCAAGACAATGCCCAACAGATATGAAGGCGTATGTTATAAGTGCGGTAAGACAGTAGCCTCGGGGGCTGGCGTGTTTGAAAAAACCAGCCGTGTACAAAGAAAAAAGTGGCCGGAGTTGTCTCGTAATGTAAAGTGGTTGACCCAACATCATGAATGTGTTCGTGCGTACTCTGCCGACACGCACTACGTATTAAATCCTAAACCACCGCTATACGCAGTATCCCCTGAATAGGGGAAGGAGACGGCAATGAGTTACACGCTAACACAAGATCAGATAGATGATAGTGACACTATGGCTGCGGGCGCTGATATACCTAACTTCTCTAAAGCTGGCACTGGTAAGACGCTAGTTACTATGGAAGCGATCAGGAAAACTGGTGCGCAACGTGGTCTTATCTTAGGTCCAATGGTATCGTTGACGATGTGGAAAGAGGAGTTAGAAAGCTGGCTAGGATGCACGGCACAAATTTTGCATGGGCAGAACAAGGTTATCAAGGAGAACCCTGACTTTGTTATCACTACCTATGACACGGCAACGCGCTCTATACTGCCATACCTGTATAAGCACTTTGATGGTGGCGTGTTGGTTAATGATGAGAGCCAATATCTACGTACACATACGTCTAAGCGTAGCCAAGCCGTGTTCGGACGCGACCATGATGGGGACGGTGGATTGATGGAGAAGTTCGATCAAGTGTGGAACCTATCGGGGAACCCTATCATGCGGCATAGTGACGACTTGTGGGCGCAGATACGTCCGCTGCATCCAGCGGTGATGCAGAAGTATCACTCGCTGGACTACGATGAATACGTGGCAAACTTTTGCGTTCGTCAACGCCGCCAATATAACCCACGCATGGCACCGGTCATGGCTATAGTAGCATCACGAAATGAAGTCATGCTGAACCGGATGCTATATGAGGACATAGGTGCGGTGCGTCGTTTGGAAGCGCCTGACTTACCACCACTAAGGGAGAGAGTTATGTCTATGCCCATCACTGGTCTATCCCCTAAATGGGGGAAGCTAATCAGTAAAATGACGCACGAGCAAGTCATTATGATGTTAAGTGCAGACGGTGACGACGATAACGACTTGCAGAAAGCATGGCAGGCAGTGTCACTAGCTAAGGTCAAGACGCTATCTGAGTACATCGCAGATAGTAGTCTAAATGGTCCTGTGCTAGTAGGTGTATGGAATAGTAACGTGAGAGAGGCGTACCTAGAAGAATTGCGAGAACGCCACGGCAAGGTGTTCCGCACAGTACACGGTGGTACTTCTCGTGCAGCTAGAGACAAGATCAAAGATGAGTTCAATGAAGGTTCTATTGATGGTATCGTGGGACAGATGGCAGCAATGGGTGTGTCGTGGAACCTACAGAAATCGTCTAGCCATGTAGTAATAGCGCAGACACACTACTCACCCGGCGTAATTGAGCAGTTCTATAAGCGTGTGTTCCGCTACGGGCAGAAGAACCCAGTGCAGCTAGATCATGCGTTGGGCGATCATCCAGTGGACCTAGCGATCTACAAGTTGATGCGCCAGAAAGAAGGCTCAGCAGAAAAGGTGTTAGACTAACTACACTATCCCCTAGTTAGGGGAACACAAATGAAAATGGAGAAATGAAATGACTTATGATAGTGAAATGATCCAGCAAATTACAATCGAAACAATGCAGGAAATTGTGAGCACATCTGCTGATAACAAAGTTAGTCCTGACGATGTGTTCGTGCAGCTTATGTTGCAGATGTTGGCAAACATTATGTATAATCGTAAGATGGAGCCAGTGGAAACTGCAACATTTCTAGCGCACATACTCAATGCTGCTATATCAGCACTGACTAATCCTGACGGTGCAGTGTTTGTAGTGGGCGGTAAGGTAGTATCTGACACTGGGGTATCTGCGTTGGACGAGCTTCTGAAAAGAGACAAATGAAGACTTGACATAGTAGCTTTACTATGGTATAGTAAAGTATCATGTGGGATTGGTCTTTCGCTTGATTGCTTACTTGTTGATTGTCCAAGGCTGTTGGTTGTTCTCCGGCCTTGGGCAGTTACAAAAGCGCAGAGGGTATTATATGTTAGACGTTAAAAAAGTCATTAAAGCTACCAAGTTTTTCGCACCATTCCTCAAGCGAGTAATGACGGAGCGTACAAACGTGTGGCCTGTTTACGGTGGCGGTATGCTTGACCGTGCCCAGTATGTTACATCTAGTGAGATTGGTAACTGCGCGCGCATGATTAAGTTTGGTAAGCTGGCATCCCCTAGTGAGGGGAACGGTGCAGCAGCCAACGGGTTTAAGACGAAAGGTTCTGGTGGATTTGCAGAACGTGGCAACGCCATAGAAGCATGGTTCGTTGAGGCGCTACGGGAGTTCGGCATACCGGGCTACAAGTTTATGATGATTGGCGACCAACAAGTTTCATTTGTAGCTGGTCAACAGTCTGGAACACCAGATGGAGTTATCGTAGCAGATGGGTATGTTGACGTGCTAGAGGTCAAGTCTATTGATCCTCGCTTCAACAAGCGTAACCTGCCTAAGAAAGCGCATGTAATTCAGTGCATACAGAATTGGGATTTAGTTGCTCATAATATGCCTGACCTTGAAGTGCGCGGTGTCAAGTTGATATACTTCGACGCCAGCAACCTAGAGGACACACACGAGTTCTACATCGACTGCACAACGCAAGAGGTGTTAGAGATTGTCGAGGCGTTAGAGGAACGTGCGGCATATATTCTGGACGCAGAGAGAGCGCACGATCTGCCAGCGGAAGGTATCTACAACAAAGGCTGTACCTACTGTAAGTATACAGTTGAGTGCAATAGTGCTAACGCAAAAGTGAAAGTGGAGAAACAACAACATGACAAACTCAGCAACAGCAGTAAGTTCTTTGGATAACGTCAAGTCTTACATGGACGAGTACGCCGAGCTACGGCGCAGCGCTAAGCGCATCGAAACTCGACTGAAAGAGCTTGATCCTGTCATTCGCCCAGCCCTTGAAGGGCGCGGTGCAGTGGTCTACAACGGCGCACAGTTCGAGTGCAAAATGGTAGCCGGTCGCAAGACACTGGACAAGAAAGCAGTAGAGGAATACTTGTCTGAACACGGTGCCGACATTACTGACTTCGAGAAGCAAGGCGCACCGTTCACGCAGATGAACGTGAAAATCGTCAACGAATTGTAGCATGTAGTAGGCTACGTACTTCGCACAAGTACTAAGGTGGGCAGTGCCTAGTTAAGACAGTGGTAAAAGACCGTAAACACGGCGCACCATAGGCAATGCTGCTAACTATTGCCCGCCAGCTATACATCATCCCCTAAGTAGGGTATGACAGAAACGAGTAGGAGAACAGTAGTGGACTGGCAACCAATAGCGACTGCACCTAAAGACGGCACAGAAATACTTGGTTACATACCTGCTGGACCCGGACACTTATCGGACTTAGTGTGTACAGTTTGGTGGGATCAAGCACCAAGCTGGCGACCAGATGAAAGTGACTGGGAAACACCTTGGGGGTTTAACAGCGACGAGCTAGGCCCATCCCACTGGTTGCCTCACCCGGCAACGCCTACTATAACGTAAACAAGGAGAACACAACATGGACTATAAAGACAACATAGAGTGCGACGGACCAGAAACAAGCGATGACCGCTGCTCCGCCAGTAGCAGTGGACGTGTCCCGTTAGGTGCTAACGACAAGAACCAAACACCGGAACAAGAACGTCTAATCACTAGGACGTGTGACGCTGTGGACTCAGTGTTAGCACAGCTAACCGCAGTGCTAGACCACTGCGCAAGCGCCGACCGTCGTATCTTTAACGGGACCTTGTTTTCGGACAGTAACGAACCCATGTGCGATAGCAGTGATGAACCACCTCACAGTGCCACTGGGCTGGACGAGAGGCTCAACCAAACGCGCAACGCTAGTGGCCGTGCCAACGAGTACGTGTTTCAGTTACTCAACAGAATTTGATCCCTTCCCCTACTTGGGGGATCACTTAGCGCCTTACGGTGAACGGCGCTTTATAAGTAGCGACCCATGTAAACGAAAGATTGAAAAATGGCTAATGAAGTAGAAAAAGTCAACGTCTTTGGTGGGCAAGTTGCCGCCGTTGATACGAAGTCGCTGGCGCAAAAGGCCGCAGCATCCGCCCAAAACTCACCACGAGCAGGCGCACCGGGTGGCGCTGATTATCTTAACTTTTCTGGTAAGCGTGGTGTCTATACCATCGGACAAGAGAAGCGTCGTGTTGACGAAGATGAGCTTTGGGTGGTGAACGTGACCTCGTTCGAAGATGGGTTTGTCTGCTGGAAGGCGTCCAAACCTGTAGGCACACGGATGGCAAACATCTTTACTGGCGTTCCTATCCAGCAACCACAAGACGATGAAGGTGGACCGTTCGACTACGACCGTGGCGAAGGCTGGCATCAGGCGAAAGGCATGGTGCTGAAATCGCTGGATGATGATGATGGACAACAAGGGTACTTCAAGATCAACTCGGTGAGTGGCGTTGCTGAAATGGCTGACTTGATGGACGCATTCGCGCGTCGTGCTGCGGAAGGTGAACCTGCATGGCCTATTATCCGGCTGAGCATGGAAGAATTTGAGGCGCAAGGCTTCAAAAACTTCAAGCCCAAGTTCATCTTTGAAGGCTGGTTGACTGACGACCAGATGACACAACTTGCGCAAGACCCCGATATGGACGTGTCGGAATGGCTTGACTCTGCACCCTCGGAGGAAAAGAAGCCAGCGCCGAAAGCCGAGCCGAAAGGTAAAGCAACACGTCGTCGGCGGACCTGACCACTTGCCAGTTGGGTGCTTCCCATCCCCTTCTTAGGGGAGGGGAAGCACTTTAACCCTTTAGGAGAACAACATGTCACACCGAAACAAGATAGACGAGACTGCGCAAGAGGCGTATAGTAACCTCACAACCTCTATCACAGACTTACCACATAGCCGTGATGCTGAGTTAGCCCTTGGGTACTTGGACACAGCAATGTTATGGTTCAACAACGCTTATAGCATGGCAGTGAATGCTGAAACTATGCAGCATCGTAAGCTTGAGTTGGACGAGTTAATCCGGTCAGAAGTGACGAAGCAAAATGCAGGCACTGCGCCTACGCCGGGTCAATCGTACGACGCTGCTAACGAGCAGATGGCTGACCATGACCCAGAAACACACCGTGAGCAGTTCATGCCACGAGCATCCCCTATTGAGGGGAAGTAACATGCAACTCTCTAACTCACACAGCTACGAGAACACGGATATTATGTTCGGAGAGTTTAAGAAAGTGTTCGAGATTGTTAAGACACGTAGCCGAGCATTAGAAATTCTAGCCGACATAGATGAAGCCGCGCTAGACTTCGAGACTACACAGCTATTTCCTAACGGCGCTGACGGGTTCATCCGCATTACCTCTATCACTAACGACGACTACTGCGTGTTGTTTGACCATATGTTCATCGGTGAGTTTGACGATTACATCGAACACATGCTAACGCAGCGCTGGTGGGTGTACAACGCTAAGTTTGAAATTCGCTGGATGGATTTCTACTGCGAGCAAAACCGTAATGACGACGAGCAACTACCACTAGCTGACGTACATGATGTTGACTTCTTAGCTAAGTGCCATTTAGGTGGTGGTCCGTCTAGCCTCAAGATTATGTGCGCGCGCGATCTTAAATGTATTATTGACAAAAGCGAGCAAATGTCCAACTGGGCAGCGCCTGCCTTGACAGAGAGCCAGTATAACTACGCTGGTTTTGATGCGTTTTTGACGTGGGAGTTGTTCAAGCACTGGAACGGTATACTTGATGATGCTAAGTTTACTGCACACAATGTAATGAACGATGCAGTGCGTGGCACTATCGAGTGTGAACAAGTCGGGTTGTACTTGGACGAGGAAGCACATCTAGAGAACATACGTCTGTGGACTATCAAGCGTGACACGTTTGAGCGGTACTGTCGCAGATACACACCACCTAGTGTGATTGCTAACTTAGGATCAAGTCAACAGCTTGGCAAGTTCCTTGAGAAAGAGTTGCATAAGTCACTACTAGATGTGTGGCCGCGCACTAAAAAGACTAAGGTGTTACAGATTGAAAATGACTACCTTAAGTCGGTAGCACGTCGGTTGCCATACCCTATGTCACGTTGGATGGCAGCGCTTGCCGGAATGCGGTACTACAATAAGTATCTGTCTACTTACGGTGATACACTGATAACTAAGAACCAGTTGGCTGGGCGGATCACCTCTCGCTTCAACATAGGTATGGCCCGCACCATACGCTATTCATCGTCGGATAGTAATCTGCAAAACATACCGCGCAAAGTGGTGGTGCGTAGAGCTTTCTGTTCCCCTAGAGGGGGGAAGCAGATCATGTGTCTGGCAGACTACAAAGGCGTTGAAGTACGAACGCTGGCAGAGTTGAGTGGCGACGAGAACCTGTTACATGATGCTATCTATGGCGACGTTCATGCTGCATCCGCGTCACAAATTTACGGCCATGAGCTTGATTGGGTTATGGAAGCACTGGCGTCAGAAGGTGCTGGTGAGTTTAGTAACGTCTATACAATGTTAAAGGCACAGCGCTCAACAGCAAAGGCGTTTACGTTTAAGCTAACCTACGGTGCTGGGCCTGACAGCTTGAGTGACGTGTTGAAATGTACCTATGATGGCGCTGTTGAAGCTATCAATAAGTGGGCAGAGCGCTACTCAAATGCGTTTGGCTACCGTAACACAATGCACGATGCTATGATAGCTAGTGGTGGGTTCATTCCAGTAACAGGTGGCACAACTATTTACGTGCCTAAGTGGGATCAGTCTATGCCAGTGGCAGCTAACTACCCTATCCAAAGTGCGGCGGCAAAAGTAATGTACCGCGCCGTGTATCATGTTCATCGACTGTTCAGAGAGCGGGACATTCCTGCTTACATGGCGGCTACGGTACATGATGAAATCTTGACGTACTCTGACGTTGACTACGCTGATGAAGCTATGGAAGCACAGGTTGAAGGTATGCGGCTGGGCTGGCTTGACGTGTTTCCCGGTAGCAATACAGACAATCTAGTGGACTTCGCAATCGGCCACACATGGGCTGCTAAACCCTAATTAGGGGAAGGAAAGTAAAATGGCTAATGCTAACGCAGGTAAAAGTGAGACAGTGAAAAAGAACACACGACAACGTGGCGTTGAAGCGTGGAAGGTGTCGAACGAGGTTGATGCTAAGGACTTTCCAGAGTTTGTCAGGCAAGTGTTGTTCACGGGTGGTATGGTGCGACGAGTGAATGGCGTTATACATATCAGTATAACAACACACGAAGGCTACCGAACTGCTCTCGACGGAGACTATATAGTGTATGAGAGTGCGCGGGATCGCCTGTACATCATGTCAAGCGTAGAGTTCGATAACGCCTATGAGTGAGCTTGTGTTCAGCATGAGCTTGAACACGGCTGCGGTGTCTAAGGGACGACCTCGTGCTAGTAAGCATGGGCATGTTTACACACCTAAGAAAACACGCGACTTTGAGAAGTTCGTCAAGGACCGTGCTGCGCTATGTGTGGACGAAATGATTGACTACCCGGTGTTTCTGCACATCAACATAACAGAGGTGATACCAAAAAGCTGGCCCAAGTGGAAGCGTGAGGCAGCTAGACTAGGACTAATCTTTCCCCAAAGAGGGGATACCGACAATAAGTTCAAAACAGTGGCTGACGCCCTAAACGGTGTCGTGTACCTAGACGACAGTTTGATAGCCGATATTGGCGCTACTAAGCGGTACGGTAATGACCATTTCATTCGTGTTCGTGTATATAAACTAGGGCCACCGCTTGCAGAAGTGATTGCAAGTAAGCATAACCTAGAGGCGTTGACCAATGACTGTTTTGAAAGCAGCCCTGAAATGGGCGGGAGAAGGAATACCAGTATTCCCATGTAACAGCCGGAAACGTCCTATGACCAGCGATGGCTTCTACAGCGCTAGTACTGACGTAGACACTGTTACAGCGATGTTCAAAGACCAAGGCGCTGGCACTTTAATTGGTGCGCGTATGGGGCAAGAGTGTGGGCTGTTTGCGGTTGACTTAGACATATATAAGCCGGGTGCGGCAGGCGAGAGTGCTAAGCAGTACATGGCTGATCTATTAGCCAGAGGCTTACTGCCAGACACGCAGCGTCATAAAACCATGAATGGCGGACTACACCTTATTTACTCTAGCAGTACTGACTGGCCTAACTGTGCGCCTACTGACGGAGTAGAGATTAAAGGCGAAGGTGGGTACATTATCCTTCCCCCAAGTAGGGGATACTCTATTGAGGATGACGCTGGCTTTGCTGAGGCTCCGACTGCTCTTATCGAGGTGCTGATAAAAAGCAGGTCGTCGCATAGGGCGCAGACTACGACTGACCTCAAAGCCAATGTAGCTTCTGCTAAGGACTTCCATAATAGTCTAGCTAGCCTAGCAGCTAAACTATTTCGTCGTGGTACAGCACCTGAAAAGGTTATGGAAGCACTACTAGGGGCACTGCAAGGCTCAGTAGCAGCCGCTACACAACATGCTCGCCATGACAGGTGGCGCACTCTTATAGACGATAGTGACGGTGAGTTGTCGCGTATCGTTAATAGTGGGAGAAGTAAGTATGACCCTTCGGCTTCCACAGAAAACGCACAAGATAGCGTCAACGCTGACTTGCTTGCAAAATTTGCCGCAGCTAGCGCTGGCATGTTCGCTGCACCGCCATCCCCTCATGAGGGGAAAGAAGAAAAACCTGCAATCGATTACGGTGATAGCTGGCCGTTTGAAGGCGACGGGTACTTCGCTCATGAACACATAGACGTTTCTTCGCAGAAGTTTAACATCTACCCCGTCTACGCAGAGAACGAAAGCGTTATCATCGCTGCCGACCCGAAAGCAGGCAAAACTGCAATCTCTCTAAGACTGGCGTTTGCGCTGGCTTGCGGACAAGACTTCGGGACCACGTTTAAGGTCAGTGAGGCACGGGGTGTTCTATACTTTGCACTTGAAGGCACTAGAGCCATTAAGCTACGTCTCGAAGCAGAGAAGCGTCGCCAGACAGAGGAAGGGATTGTGCTTCCTGACAATATACCGTTGTTCGTCGTGGAGCGCACACCTAATGTACTGCGCCACCAAGAAGACCTTGCGGCTAAGATCATAGCAGCAGATAAGTGGTATAAGAAAGAGAGTGGCAAGCAGTTAGGGTTAGTGGTTTTAGACACACTGACTAAAGCCATGCCGGGTGCAGATCAAAACTCTGTTGATGATACTAGCAAGCTGTTTGAGATTACTGACATGCTGCGCCGTGGCGGCGTAGTAGCAACAGTGGTATTCGTACACCATACTGGTAAGGATGGAAAAACTCGTGGCTCAAGCAATATCGAAGCCGAAGTTGACGTTGTGCTTAAGGTTAAAAAACAAGAAGACAACACAAGTACTATGTATGTACACATGGCCCGTAGTATTGAAGACGGTCAACAGTTCCACTTCCGACTTAAAGGCTATTCGCTTGGTAAAACCGAGCAAGGCATAGAACAATCGGCGCCCTACGTGGAGTTAATAGAGGGGCCAACACAAACAAGCAATGACGTTAGCGACGCAGCACGTCGGGCGCACACGATCAAGCCTATTTTAGAAGTACTGTTCTCTATGTCTATTGGTGAACACACCTTGCGCTCATGTATTGCTGAGCTAAAGAAGGCTGGCATAATGGCTGGGCGAGGTGCTAAAAGTGACGCACTCAAACTGCTAGCCCTAGTATTTGACCGCACGGATAGTGTGGTATATCGCAACCACACTATCACGCTTAAACGGGACGATCAAGAGCAACCTGTAGCTATAACCGTGTCCACAATCACTTCCCCTAGTTAGGGGAAGTTACTGCGGTGGCATACCGCGACTCTGGTTAACCATGTCGAACAAAGTAGGTTGCTGTTCTTGTTTGTCTGGTGCTTGTGGTGCTAACGTACCACCTGCGCCCCCTAGCATAGCAGCGTCTTCTACACGAGGACCACGAGCAGCCATATTAGCGTCCATCTTAGTAAGCCCTTGCTGCAACGGTAAGCCAACCGTCTCAGCCAGTTGCTCATTAAACCCAGCAGAGCCGGGCGCACCTTGACGGCCAGCAATCCGCCTAGCAGCACCAACTTGGGCAGCTTTCGACACGTTGCTACCAGCGATTAACCAGTCAAACATGCCTGGTATGCTTTTTATAGCGTCTTCCGCCTCTGGTTCAGGCTGAATTTTCAACTTGCCTACCTCGGCAGCGCTAGCTAACTGCTTGATGCCTTCATCCATCTTGTCCATCTGAGCGTCAGTAAACACCGTGCGCATTTTGCTCATGCGGTAGTTATTACCCATCATGTACGCGCGTATCTGAGCAGGAGTTCCTTTAGCAGCTAGATCAGCGCGTACCGCAGCTTTGGCACCGTTCAGCATAGCTTGTCTACCATACGCAGGCATAAAGGGGTCGGACAACGCCTGCTTTAATGACTCACTTTCTTTTGTGTCACTGAACAACTTACGGCCAATATCGTGATAACGAGCAATGGCGGCATCGTCAGCGTAAACTTTGTCTAGTTCCCCTAAACCGGGGATGGAGTCGTGCATAAGAGTACGCAGGGCGTTGCGAGCGTCAGCAACTTTACTCTGCGATGCACTACTGGCCGACGACGCGTTGGGGTTTGTAAACTTACCTGAGTATGCTATTTCGTCAAGGTCTTTGCGCAGTAACATCAGTTCTTGTGCGCCTAGCTTACGGTTTGTCATTACTGCTTTACCACGACGGTCTTTAATAGGCTTACCTCCATTTGTACGTGGGGTATAGCTCTCGCCTACTAAGTCGTCAATCTGACGTAGCATGGTGTCATCTACTGGCATGTCTTTACCGTCAAACGCACCGCGTAGCAACTTTTTTACAGACGCAGCGTTCATCTTAAACTGGGAGCTAGTAAGAATGTCTGTGTACTGTTGGCTTAGTGGCATACGTATTGCTTTAGAGTTAGCAAGCAACTGCGCCTTAGACATAAACGTGTTAGGGTCAGTGAAGTCTAACACATCGTCGGCAAGTTTCTGAAACTCAGCAGCGCTTGCCTCTTTCTTAGACTGTACATGTTTGATGATAGGCCACAGTGCGTCTCTAGCTGCGGTATCTCGTGTGGCACCGCGTTGCTTAATAAGTGGAGCTAGCGCTTCTGGAAACATGTCAAGCAAGTTAGCATCTTTTGGTGCAGCAGCAATAACTGCATCCCATGACGCTTTGCTGTCTGGATCAAATTTTATCACTTCACCTGCGTTGTCAATACTAGCAAAGTTACCTTTGATTGCGCGACGAACGGAGTCTACTGCGGCGTCTTGTGATTTAAGTCCAAACTTTTTCATAGTCCAGCCAGCTAGAGGGCCAGCCATTTCTGCAAACACTGCCGAACCAATAGCGCCACCACCAGCACCATATAGGGCGTCAATTCCTGCGTCGTCTATACTACCAGTGTTGATCGCCTCGTAAGAGGCGTTCTCAGCAGCACCCATAACAGCGCCAGCAGAGATACGCCCTTTAGCACTTCCACTGGCTAGCTCCCATAGAGCTTTACCTACCTTGCCACCAGCTTTTAGACCTTTTTCAGCGCCTTTTACTAGTGCTGTACCCGGCATTAACAGGCCAAGCATTTCCCCTGCGTCATCTGCAAAGCCGGGGTTCATTTCCTCTGTCTTTGCTTCAAGACTTTCTATGTTGCTCTTAGCTGCACCAAGATCAAACCCCGGTTCTTTCATGGCACTGGCGAACATCGCTAGATAGCGGTCTAAGCCAAACGACAGCCCTGTTTGTCCGCCACGAGCAGTGTTTTCAAGCACACCGCGCTTAGCACTAGCACCACGCTCTAGCGCCTTTAGTTGCACACCCCCCGGCACAGCAACAGTGTTGATGAAGTCGGTCAGCCCGCCTCCTTTTGGTGGTTCCTTCCCCTCATTAGGGGATGCGTCAAATCCTGTAAACTCGGTCATTTGGAAATCAACTCCCTTGCAAACCTATAATCTGATGTACCGTCTTCGTTAATAACACGTACAACAGTGTTGGGACCAGTGTCAGTTAGCATTTTGTTAACTTCTTCTCTGGACGCACCAGACTGTTTGAGCGCAGATACATCAAACGCTTCAATAGTTTCTGGCATGTCGGCAGTAGCGGCGGCCATAGCTGCTTCCATAGCTACACGATCACTAAGTGCTGCTTCATCTCCGCCGTTGCGGCCAGCCTCAATGAGGTAGGCTCGTTTAGCGTCGTTACGTGCTTTAGCACGCTTACGAGTACGCACAGCAATTTGGGTGACTGCGGTGGCCTGTAGTGGACTGTCAAGTGTGCTAGGCATACCGTCAAGGTACAGTTTAGCTTCCATATCAGATGTTGCACCAGAGCCGATTGCGCGGTAGTGAGAGAAAAACTCACCTCGAATAGCAGAAAGTATTCTGGCACCGAACACTGCGTCGTCCTCCGCGAACATACCTTGTGCGGCTTCTGCACCTAACAGGTCAGTTGCAAACTTTTGCAGCGGCACACGTACTGTTCCTGTCAGTGGTCCAGACGAGTAGCCCGGTGCAGATACAATGCCATTGGCGTTTTCAAGGGCGCCAACTAGCTCAGAGTCTTTAGCAATTTTTCCTTCCGTGTCTGCCATCTGTGTTAGATCGTTGGCCACCATTTCATTTAGAACCGGATTACCAGTCAACGCAGATAGACCACCTTTTGCGTTCATAATTTTCATGTACGTTTTATACGCAGCTGGATCAGCAGTTAGTGCGGCAATAGTACGGATAATCTCTGGCTCTTTACCGTCAGCCGCTTGCTTAGTTACAAGTGCGTCCATCGCTTCTTGTAACTGCTCCGGTGACTCAACTGTTGAGAACACCCCAGCAAGACTAGGATAGTTAGTCGCAATAGATGACGACAATACTCCACCAGTCCTAACGGACTGAGCGTTGGCTTTTTGTCTAGTTGCGTTTTCTTGGCGAAACTTATAGCCTTTTTGCCAATCCTCGTCACTCTCTGCCATAATGTATGCGCCACGTTCCTCGGCAGGTATCCGACCTTCTTCAATAGCTAGATCGGCTTTCGCTACGCGTTTATTAAACGCCTCTTTCTCTGTTGCTGTATCGGCCTGTGTATCCATACCCAACTTGTTGAGGTCTTCCATAGTTTTTTCTTGCGCTTTAGACATACCTTCCATAGCAGCACTAACGTAAGAGGCTGGTGCTTCCCCTGCGCGGATTTTGTCAGCCTGAAACTGCACGTTTTTACGCTGCGGCGAACCTTCTGGAAACGCCTCTAACTGTTGTTCTAACATACCAGCTAAAAACTCATTGGCTTCTGGTGAGTTAGTAGTGTCAGCGTCTGGATCAAAACCAGCGCTCAGTGTGTCTACCTGTTCGAGTATTTTCTGTTGCTCAGGTGCAGTGAGCGTGTCAAACACTTCTGGCGCTAGCCGTTGTGTCAGCTTGTTGGCTTCACGACTACCGCCAAGAGTAGATACAGTTGCTCGCGCACTATCAACAAGTGCTGCACTAGGTGGTGCGTTCCCCTCTTTGGGGGGTACTAGACCGGGATTGTTTTTCTGCACCCAGTCAGTATACGCGGACTCACTAGCTGAAATAGCTCGTGTCTTTTCGGCAGTCAAACCGTCTTTACCGATGAACGGGGTCATTGCAGCAAAACGCTCTTGAATTGCCGTCTTGCTGCTACCATCACCACCACCTAGCAAGTCGGGGTTAATACGCTTAAACGCGTCTTGCATCATACCGTCATCGCCAGCGATACCTCTGGCAACGTCCTTTGGATAGCCGTTATTAACTAAGTAGTCAACATTGTCTTGGTAGCTCATCCCCTCAGTAGGGGAAGGCCGACGACTGGCCCACTCAGCGCCAACGCTAGCCATACCGTCAGGGCCAAGGTTTGTGAGAATTTGCGCTAAGTCAGTATGTCCAGCGGCTTTCAGGTCGTCTACCATCATGCCAGAGGCAGTGATTTTCTGTTGCTTCTCCTCTGCCGCAGTAGCTTGCGCGTCCTCGTACTGTCGGCGCTCTTGATGTTGTGCTTGCACGGCAGACGTGTCTACTGCCAGTCCTTTTGACATTTGACCCAAGCCAACGCCAAGTACTTGCAACATATCAGCCGCCATCATGCGCCGCTTGTCACGCAAGTCTTCGGTGTCTTCGTCCGATAGCTCAACTTCTTCACCAGTTTCTTCGTCAACAATAACTGGCGTTGTGGGGTCGCCACGTACAGATTTGACTACTTCGTTGACAGAGGTAGGTGCTGCCTCAACAGGAACGCCCATGTCCAGCGCCATAGTGCGGCCCTGTGAGGAAATTATCTGGTTAGCAATATCACTAGGATAAGGCTTACCATCTTCTGGTGGTGGAAGCGCAGCGTTCAACGCTGTTTCAATATCGTAAGAAAGCTGTTTATCTTCCGCCATACCAGACGCAGACCTAGACACGCTATCCAACCCAGACGCGGATGCAGGTGTACTTTTTTGCTCATAGGCGTCATCTAAACTAGGTTCAATAGGCATACCCTGTTGAGGGGAACCAGCTATTCCTTCCATCATAGTTAGCGATGCAGCGGCTGGTGGTGGCAACACATTACTGCCCATACTCAGGTTCTTAGCTAACTCCACCGGATCCATAGGATCGACTGTTTCGTCACCAAGATTATACTCTAAGTCTGGTCTGGTGCCAGCAGGCATGTCACTAGCAGCAACCCCGCGCGCTGGGTCCGAGGGTACTGAGCTATAGCCCAAACGCCCACGGCTAGCAGCTTTAGCAAAACGCGGGTCTGCTGTCGCACTGGTAGTGTCTGGTCCCCAAAAGGCTTCCGTACCACCGCCAACGTGTACGCCCCAAGCGTAGTGTCCCATGCCGGAAAACTTTGGAGCAGCTTGTTCAAAAAACTTTTCATACAAAGCAGGGTCTTGTTCCGGGGTGACTGACTGACCATTGCGGGTCAGTACAATGTCTGCCGTTCCAGCGTGTCCTGTGTCATCAACATCGTGTCTAGTGCTGCCAGTACGTTTACCTTTAGTACCTTTGGCCGCTTGTCCTCCAGACGTAACTTGCACGTCATATTCAGGACCAAGGCTTCTGACTACGCTAGTCAAGTTTGCGTTGAAGGCGTCAGTAGTTGGCTTGTCCCGGATTTTCCCGGACAAGTTAGGGTTAATAAGCCCTTTGAGATAATCTTTGGCCATTACATGTTCCCCAAGTAGGAGGAACCCATTTGGCTAGCAAGTGACAGGTAGTCAAACAGGCCCGGTTTGTATTCTTGTGTCTGTGTGTTGTTCCCCTGTAGAGGGGAACCACCCAAACCAGACATAATGATGTTAAGCATGTCTTGCGGGCGCTGCGCATACGCGTCAAACTGGTTGCGGCCAGCGTCTAGCACTTGCTGGTTAAGTCCTTGTTGTAGCATACCACTTTGCATTTGATTTTGGTTTAGAGTATTACCAATGCCGAATTGCTGCATACCTAGTGCTTGAGCATTTTGCGCGCCAATGTTTTGCTGATTGAACCGCTGTTCACCCAAGCGTTGATTGTTTATCGCGCCAGTGTTTTGCTGATTAAATTGTTGTCCAGCTATACCTGCTTGTGTACCCATAGCGTTCAAGCTATTGCCCATCAGTGAGGCACCAGCATTACCCTGCGCTTGCGCTGCGTTCTGTTGCATACCAATATCAGTAGACGCTAGGTTGCCTCTGTCTAAAAAGCCCTGACGCCCCATAGTAGCAGCAAGTTCACCAGCGTCTCTGTTAGCGTTACTATATATTTGCCCTTCAATAACGCCTTGACGCGACCCACCGAAGGCGTTCATCTGCGCAGCTTGTCCACCAACGCTGTTAAGAGACTCGTTTCTGCTATCCATAATCCGACCAACACCTTGGTCAATTACCTGACTTTGGTACGGATTAGCATAATTGCTCATAGTAGACTGCATTAGGTTTGCGTTACCAAGTTCACGCAAGCGTCCTGCGGACTCTGCTAGGTAGTTACCGCCGGTATTAACTCTGCCACCCAAGTTGCTCATATCGCTAGCAGCGTTGTTAGTCTGAGAAAGTAACTGGCTACCAGCACTCATACCGCTAGCTTGTTGCCCGAACACGTTACCAGCGCGGTTTAGGTACTGACCACCTGCCCCGTTACCTGCCATCTGTTGACCGTACACGCCACTAGCACCAGCCAAGTTGCCAGCGCTTCGCGTGAACGGGTCATTAGTCATAGCTGGCACAGGTTGAGTCTGTTGCGCACTTCCCGGTACGTTACCACCAGCAGTTTGTGCTTGCAAATAACTTGGTACATCGCCCGCCGTTGGCACTTTGTTGCCCGGTGCGTTACCACCAGCAGTTTGTGGCATGTTACTTGTATTGCCCATTGATTTACCTCTCTGCTAACGTTAGCTACCGCCGCCTGTACTGTTTCTACTACTGTCCCAGAACGGGAGACTGCCTGCTGCGGCTGATACTGCGGGTGTATCGTTCCCCCCATAAGGGTAACGGCTAGGAAGCCCCGGCCTTGCTGGCTGGCCTTTGCCACCACCGTAATGAGGGTTGTATATGGGTGATCGAAACTCAGGGATTAGTCCCGTCTGTGGATCCACAAACAGAGAGTCGATAGAGTCTTGCATTTCCGGTGTATAGGATGCAGCTTTCGCTTGATCGTACACACCACCAGACGTATAGCTCTCAATACCGTTAGGTGTCGTGACCGTTTGAGGCGCGGACATTGGCGCTGTAGCCAACCCAAACGCGCTTGACGCGGTATTAGCACCCTGCATACTGTTCTGCATTTGCGAAGTCGGCGCAGCAATTTGCGCACCCCTGTTCGGAGTAAACGGCAAACGGGCTGCTGTAGCCGCGTAATCAAGAGCATCTAAAGACGCCGCTTGAAGTTGCGGATCAATCTCTGTTTTCGACTCACTCTTTCCGCCTTTTCCGCCACCACCCATGACTATACCTCCTTAAACAAAGTTGAAAGCTGGTGTTTCCAGCCGTGTTCTTTCAGTGCGCGCGGCCACCCGGTGCGCCCAGTGATTGACATATACTTACAGCCCAACGCCTTTGCATTGTCTCTGATAAGCGGTTCGGCGTCAATAATACCTTGCATGTCACCACACGCAATAAAGCAGTGGTAGTTCGAGTGCTGTGGGTACGTGTCCACTATCATAAAAATACAGCAGTTGCCGCGGTCGTAGAAGTGAACCTGATTGAGCAGAACCATGCGTACAACATCATCATACGTGTGTGTACCGTAGGCACCATCTAGCGCCTTACCAATTAAGTCCTGCCACTTGTCAAGTTGTACGAGAAGCTCGCGCAGCTTGCCAGTTAGTGTACCAGCCTCTATTTCATCGTAAACAAACATTGCGTGTCCTATTCACTGTACTCATACCCTACTTAGGGGATCAAATCTTGTACCAGTTCTCTCCGGCGTAGTACATGGTCATCGAGCCTCGTGCAGCTAACGTTACACTGTATTCTCCATCGATCGTGCCACTTTCAACGTCAATGCGAGGTGATGATGTAGTAGAAGTTGCTGCAACATTTTCGCTAGACAGGACGTGTGTTTGCGTTATTACTGGATTAGTTAGACTGCTGGTAGAAGTAACTGACGTTGATAGTAGCGTGTTTTTTTGGCTAAACGATGAAAAACTTTCTACAGAAGTAGTAAGTAAAACGTGGTTTTGTCCAATCGAAGGCGAAGATAGCGTTGTCAGGCTTGTTACGTCAGTAGAAAAAAGTGCGGTAGACGCCGTAGGGGCAGCAAGTGCAGTTGACGCTACTGGATTAAAGCCTAGCATATTATAACCTCACTATTTGTAGGCTTTACGGAGCAAAGGCTTTCGCGCGCGCAGTCCAGATTGTGCCAAACACAAACTCTAAGTCACTGTCGGTAGGCTCATCACCATCGTTAATGGTCGATTGCAACGTAGCGTTACTAGCAATCATGTGAGCGGCAAGAAGTACAAGGCTGTCTTCACCACGAAAAATGCGATTAGCATACGCAAGCCGTACCACATGATCGTCTACTGTATCAGCTTCGGCCACCACATTCTGTGCAACTTTCATTGCTAAAAAGCCAACTTTTTGGTAGAACGTTGGCTCGTTTGCTTTAGCGATAAGATCAGAAATTGCCATTGAATTGTTCCTTGATTGTCGGGCCACCAAATCCGGTTTTTGGTGCGTTAACTACGTTCTCAGGTGTTGGGTCGGTTGTTGGTAGGGGCACAATCGCAGCCCCAATGGTTTCAAGATATGCCACCGACGGAACCTCGCCGCCGTATTGCACACGGGGGTTTTGCGCCCTGAATTGTGCCGCCGTGACTTGTGACCCGTCTGCGAGTTCAATAATGCGTGTCATTATACAAGTCCTCCGAGTGTAGAAATAACCTGATAGGACGCGCCGCCGTCTGCTGTTACGATTGTGACTGCTGTTTTTTGGCCTAGGACTAGCGGAATTGTTGGGCCTTGCATTGCTGGAAAAACTAAGGTTCCACCTACGGCGGTTGAATACTGAAAAACCTTGCTATTGAACGTGTCTACAATATACATCTTTGTGCCGTCAGAATTAAAGGCTAATGCTTGTGGATTAACTGCCTGACCAGATACACTGAATTCAACACTGTCATATGATGCTGTTGAAATATCGAAACCCGTTGAAAGAGTGTACTGGAATACTTTGCCGGAACTCTCACCAAGCATAAACATTTTAGTGCCGTCTGTGTTAAATGCAATAGAGTATGGTTTGATATCCTGACTAACCACACTAAACTCAACACTGTCATAGGAGGCTGTCGATAGGTCAAATCCAGTAGATAATGTATACTGGAATACTTTGCCGGAACTAGCACCAAGCATAAACATTTTAGTACCGTCAGAATTAAAGGCTAATGCTTGTGTACTACTGTCCTGCGAGCCAACACTAAACTCAACACTGTCGTATGACGCTGTTGAAAGGTCAAAACTTGTAGAAAGAGTGTACTGGAATACTTTGCCGGAACTAGCACCAAGCATAAACATTTTAGTACCGTCAGAATTAAAGGCTAATCCAGCTGGGGCAGCATCTTGAGAAGCTACGCTAAATGAAACGCTGTCGTAAAATGCGGTTGATAGGTCAAAACCAGTAGAAAGTGTGTATTGAAAAACACTATCGCCTGTGCCACCCACAACAAACATTTTAGTTCCGTCAGAACTAAAGGCTAATGCTTGTGTACTACTGTCCTGACTAGCCACACTGAATTCAACACTGTCATAAGATGCTGTGGATAAGTCAAAACTTGTCGCCACCTGATAATCAATAATCAAATCAACCTTGGCAACCGCCGCAGGGCTGGCGAATGTATAAGTCACGGTTGCCGCGTTTGCCGTTGATGTGACAATCTTGTTTGAGCTGAAGTCAATAGACTGAGATGCGCCCGTTGTTGCGTCCGTGGATAGTCCGGGGGATAGTTCCGCAAGTGCCTCCGCCGTGGCACTAATATAAACTACAGCACTACCAGTTAATGTTAGCTCTGCATCTGCGTTACTACTTTCTATAATAGCGCGGGTTAGTGTAGTACCTGACGCAGTATACGTGCCGTTGCCTATTTCCCAGTCATTACCGTCCTCAATTACGTAAGGCACAGTGTCACCGTCAACCACGCCTGCCGCCACAAACGATTGAAACCCAGTTTCGGCAGTGCCGAGTGTAAGCGTTCCAGTGCCAGTTGTCGCTGTGCTCATTTTTGCGCGGTTTACTAGAACAACCATTAACTGTACTCCGTTAAATTAAACTTAGACTGACAAGTTAAGCTGGATCACGTAAGGTAATGCTAGTCGCATCTAGTGTGAACGTGTTTCCGTCAATAACGGCTTGCGATGTAGACAAGGTATCTGCCGCTATTAAAACACTTGACCCGTTTGATAGCGCCCAATATGTCGCTGTACCTGACGCTGTTACTGTTCCGGCTGTAATAGCAGGAATAATAACACGTCTACCGTCCACGGCACCTGCTTCTGGTGCGGCTGTGTTCACAGCAGCATTACCTAGTGTTACAGCAGCAATCCCTGCGTAGTTCGCTGGTTCACTGGAACAAATGTCCATCTTCGTGCCGTTAGTGTCTGCATAGTCAAGTCCTTGATCGAACACTTCGTCGCTAATAAATGCCATGTCTAGTTCCTTCCCCTATTTAGGGTATGACGGTAACGGTAAAGTCAGCCGTTTCGTTTTTAATGACTACTAACTTAGTAGTGTCTGCGCCGGCTTCTGGCAAGTTAATTGTAGCATCTTGCTCTGTAGAAATTCCAAAAATGTTGTAACCAACGACCAATACCGCAGGGTCAACTGTGAACGGTGTAGATGTGACCTTAGTGTAGTTTACAGAAGAAACCTTTTGCCAAATTCCTTTTCGCGAGTAAATAGGTGAGCCAAACAACTGGTCGTACATTAACATGCCACCAACTGACGCGCGCTCTGCACGGTCAGTTTTTCGATGTGCTAGTAACACTGTAGCAGGTTCTAATCTGCTTTGCCCTTTACTAGACGTAAGCCACTCGTATAGCTCGTCAGCCCAGACACGTAAGTCACCACTAGGCGCAGGGGGTTTATTATCTACAGCCATTTACCTAAACCCTGTACCCATTGGAGCAACGTCTATGCGCATCCTACCAACTTTGTCACCCAATGTCAAGTCATCAATTTTTATTTTTATGGTGCGCCCAATAGCTCTAGTACTTATTGGCGTTGCAGGAGAGTACGGCCCGTAAGTAAAACTTTCCATGCGGGGAAGTTGCTGCCCAATGAGACTAACGCTTCCCCCAGTTAGGGGATTGATAAATGCGTCGTGAAAAATATATCTAACTGCCACGTTTACCGTACCGTTGCCTATCTCTATTGGGCCACTAACAAGAGAAAATGGCACAGTTGGAAGAATGTCAGCCTGCTCGTGGTTGTATATAAACCCATCAGACGAAATCATTACAGGATACAGTGTGGCTCCTTTGTCGTAGCCAGCGGTGCGGTCAAGTTTGCCACTGTACCAAAACCTATCCACATGGTTCCACGCAATGTAGCTATCAACTTCTGTAGTAGTGGTTGTTTTTGACTGGTACAACCACCACACTTCAGAGAAGTCAGCATTAACCATAGTAGAGATTTTGGACGTTTGCGTAGGGTCAATGTCAGCAAAGAAAAAGTCCTGTACATCACTAGGTAGTGTTCTTAACGCACCATCGTATATCCAGAATGTTTTTGCACCAATCCACACCATAAACTTATCAGTAGTAACAACACACTCAGTAGATAGAGGTCCGCACCCTTCACCAGCTTTATCAAACCTGTACACATATGGTGGGCCTAAGTAAGTAGCTACATAGAGGTCAGTAGTTGACAGCAGCATGACGCGGTCTAAAAAGTTGACACATCTTAGTATTTTACCAGTGCCAGCTATAGTCTGGTCGCCAGCTTGGTTGGCCTCTGTAGGTGTCCAGTCATTATTGTCTTCTTGGTCACTCCACTGTACTTTGCGAGACTCTCCACCTGCCCCAATAGTAAGCACAATACGGTCGTCGGTGGTAGTAATGTCTTGACAGTCAATCGGTGCGTTACTTAGTGCAGCTAGGGTTCCCGCAGGTACATATTCGTAAACTGGCCCTGTTCCCCTCTGTAGGGTAAGCAAATTCTCACCCCAAGTAGAAAAGGCCCATCTAAGTGGTGGAGTAGCGGGTACGCCAGTTAAATTACCAGCAGTGCCGTAAGCACCAGCACCATAAATGTTTTTACCGTAGCCGCTAGTTGCTATTGCATCTTTGCCGCTAGTTGCTACTTTCGCAGGGGTAATGTCCGTGGTGATGCCGCCTTGGCTGAGGTAGGTAAGAGACAGGTTGCTACCAAACACTATGTTTACATTGTCACTATTATCTGCCCACGAAAAAATATCTCTAACAGCCTCAATAGTTGGGTCTGGTGTCAGTGTAGAGATCACACCTTGTGACAAAGCGCGCCTGCGCACCCAACCGCCAATAGGCTGGGCAAGTCCACTGCGCCAGCGGACCATATTACCACTCGTCCACCTAGCTAGTGCGGAGTAGTCGGTGCCGTTTTTATACATGCCCGGTGGAATGTCAAGTGGTACGATTGTCATAAGTTTACCTTACATAACGTAGTAACGGATTTTTAAGTTATACCATCTAGAACAGAGGTTACTTGGTACGATACTCCACTATCCGCAGTGACTATTGTGAGTGCAGTTTTTTTGCCAACAGTTAGTGGTATAGTAGGAGCCTCTAATGCGGCAGGAAATACAAGTTCGGCACCTACAACACCAGTACTGTACTGGTAAATAGTATCATTATCTACACCTAACACATACAGTTTAGTGCTATCTGGGGTAAAGAAAAAGCAGATTGTCGCAGTCTCTTGCGTTGTTGCATTAAGAAATGCATCATCGTACACTACTGTAGTTAAGTCCCATGCAGTAGACAGTGTGTACTGAAAAAGTGTACTACTAGTGTTGTTTATAACATACATTCTAGTGCCGTCAGAAGAAAAGGATAAATTTTGCGTACCATAGGAAGACTGTGCAGATACGTCAGCGATTATGTCACTGTCAGTAGCAGAGCTTACGTCCCACGCGACAGACAGTGCGTACTCGCCAATCTTACCAGCCGTACTTAGCGCGTACATAGTAGTACCATCTGGCTTAAAAAACACGGCCGTGACACCGCTCACAACCACTGTTATAGACGCACTGGCACTTAGGTACGCGAGTGTGCTTATGTCCCAAGCAGTAGCTAGAGAATACTGGTACACGCGACTATCGGTAGTACCCACTATATACATTTTAGTACCGTCAGGCTTAAAGACCGTACCTCGTATAGAAGTATCTTGCGCTGCAATACTAAATGACACACTGTCGTAAGAGGCGGTAGTTAAGTCCCACGATGTGGACATTGTATATTGGTATACACTGGATGAACCATTGTCAGCACTGTAAAACTTAGTTCCGTCTGGCTTAAAAAATAAGCCTGTTGGGAACGTAGCTTGCCCAGAGACACTGTATGAAACACTGTCATATGACGCTCCTGTTAAACTGTATATCCCTGTGTTTTGGTAGTCAATAATGAGGTCAACTTTTGCTACAGCAGCAGGATTAGTAAACGAAAAAGTAACTGTTGCTACGTCAGCAGCAACTAAGTGTACTTTGTTAGCACTAAAGTCAACTGCTTGCGTAGCACCAGACGTGGAGTCTGTCAAGTAACCAAAGGTAGCATCTAGCTGCACCCAGTTAGCGTTAAGGTAGCCACCCCACACGTCCACATCAGAGCCGACCTCTGGGAGATTAAAATCGTAATTTGCGGTGAGAGTAACCATTATTCTATCCCCTAATTAGGGTTTGTCACATATTGCGTCAGGACATAGCCCAAGAAACACATACCTGAAAACCCCAACGCTTCGTTTAGTTTCTTCGGTGTCATTTACCGATACAGTAGGTAGCACTTCGTTCAGTGCTTCATAGTCGGCGTCTCTAGTCGCGCTGCCCGCCAGTTTTTCCGAGCAACTCATCAGTAGTAAGCTCGCCAGCGTCATCAGTAAGAGTTTTGCCTTTATCCCGTAATTGGCTAGCATTTTCTTGGTCCTCCAACTTGCGAGTGTTATCAGCGTCACGCTGCCCAGCGTAGTAAATGTATCCAACTAGGGCCACAACTACGCACACTCCCATGCCAATGAAAATAAGCTTCTGCTGTAGCCCTAGAAGTTTGAACACGACCAGCCTCCTTTCAGGTTATCCCCTACTTAGGGGATGGTAATTATAGTCGTTCTCTGACGTAGTAACCTGCTATCCACGTACCGATGCCGGTAATGGCGAACGCGGCCAGCGCAGATAGCTCAAGCTCATAGCGACCCATGTTGCCGGGCAGATAACTGGCCGAGATAGCGCCTAGAACGGTAGCAAGAGGCGCTACCCATGCAGCGGTCCAGCTTGCGTATTTCACCTTGCGGGTAGTCTTGCTCGTGACCTGATTAATCAGCATTGGTTATCCTTTCGTAAAGATACGCAGTATGGCTGCAATTAGCGATGCAAACCATCCCGGCGATGATGTGGGCGCAGTGGGCGTTGCTACATCATCAGGCGTTGAGAACAGCACGCGCTCAGCCCTCCGGCGGCGCACAAGGCCCGCTAAGACACGCCCACCAGCCTTGTTCCAAAGCAAGATGGACTTGCCCGCGCACTCTTTGTCGCCCGCATTGAAGTGACGCAAGGCCGACGAACGCTTGAACGCAGAAGGCCCGATATTATAGGCCAGCGAAACAAACGCGCCAAACTCATTGGTACCGACAGGTGCGGTGATGGCCGGGCGGATGATGGCGGCGAAGTTCTCCACCGCCTTTTGCAGATACCACTCAGCCTCGGCCTTCGTGATGGTTTGGCCGGGGTATGGATCAATACCAACACCCGCGCGGCCTGTCGTGCCATACCCGATTGTGAGGACACCCGCAGAGTCGGTATATGTGGTGTTGCGATAGCCCTCGAAGGACTTGATTAGATCAATTGCGCGCTGATTTACTATCATTCACTTGTCCCCTCGCTTTTCCGAAGTTGCGGCCCGCGCAGATAGCGCAGTATCTCCGAAACATTCACTTCTGTTTTCTGCAATGAGCTTTCAATTCCGCTCAAGCGCTGGTCAATCCGCGCACTGGATGACCGCAGGTTGTTAATGGCTGATCTGTTTACTTCGATTGCCCCACGGTCCTCAGACTGTCGCTCGGTGAGCCCTTGTATGCCGCTAGACGCTGCCGTGACTTGTACGCCAATCCAAAATCCGCCGAGAAGCAGGCTGGTCAGCATCGTCCATGCCAGCGTTTTATTTATCGTGATACCACGTTCGCTATTCTCGATCACTTGACGGCTCATACGGCCTCCTTAAACTCATCCCCTACTTAGGGGATCATCTACGTGTTTGCGGTATAAGGTGATGAGGCTGTGTACTGAGTGGACTACCTCCAAACTCAATGTTCCACTTGTCTTCCTCGTTTGTACTAGTGATGCCACTTTCTTTGAGGCTGATCCACATAGCAACTCGTTCATCTTCACGCAAAAATGGCGCTGTATGGCTAAGCACCGTGTATGTGTAAAGGTCAAGGTAGTCATCAGCCAAGTAGCTGGTGTCTAGTGTTTTATAGTCTGGAAAGTTGGCACGATATGAAATGGTAAAGCTGCCGGGACCAGTCACAGTGTACGGTCCAGCTAGGCATAGTACTTTTTTCTCGATACAGTACATGCCAGAAGCGTAAGCGCTGTTAGTCTGTACACGCTGCCGTAGTACCGCAGCTTTAGTGCTAACACTCATTTGACTAGCGCCGCCGCGTGTGGCGTCAGTTATGCTAATCATCTGCCTAAAGTCAGCAGGTAGTGCAAAGTCTTCTGAGTCAGGCGCCAGTAGCGTTGTGACAATACGGGTCTGGATAGGTAGTCTGCGGTTAAGTTCAGACGTACCCATCACTATCAGGTTGTCTAGCGATGCAATGAGGTCAGCGTCATTGGCTTTCCAAAGAAAGGTTGCCAAATGTGTCTTAAACTCTGCATAGTCCATTTAGTGTCCAACTCTGAATTTTGACCACTCGTTGCTCTCTAGCTTTTTGATAGCGTAAGCAGCAAACTCTGGTGTTCCGACGCGTAGCCCAGTATCTTTGGCCCACATAGCAGCAGTGAGTGGGTCAACACCACCTACCAACCTAGTCCCGGTATTAGACACTTTCTTATGCTGGCCCTTGAGTATGTCACCATAATCTTTCATAGCCTGCATCAGTGGTCCAACGTCAGCGGTGTGAGTGATAGTCATAACGCCGCTGGCGTCGATGTTGGTGGTTGTCGCAGGCTTACTATGAAACCTGCGATGACACTCAGTCAGTAAAATCTCCTCCTCTTTGGAGAGATTAATTCCGGCGACCCGCTTTGTGCGCACCTTTTCCAGCGTCAGGCGTAGTTTCCTTGCCTGCTGTTGCTGTGTCATCTGTTCCAGCCGATGTACCGGACTCAGCATCGCTGGTGTCACCGTCAGAGTTTTCATCTTTGCCACCAAACATTGTATCTGTGTCGATTTCGACGTAGCCTAGCTTCTGATAGTGCTTGGCCGTTTTCTTGTCCAACATTGCTGTATCACCGGGTTGGCAATACGTGCCTTCATTGTCCTTGATCTTAGTGCGGCGTGTGGTAAACGCTGCCAGTTTTTCTTTTGAGTCTGTCATGATTTTGTTCCTACTCTGATTGTTAAATGAGTTCCCCTGTTTAGGGGAACCCATAGTTCAGGCAACTATCGCTGATTAGGAGATAGCGTTGGTAGTATCACGAATGATACCGTGTGCTTTCTCGTTATCCACCTGCAAACCGTACTCGCACCAGATCAGCGACGAGACGGAGTGACCAGTTTCAGCCAACGGCTTTTGCTGCACTTCATCCAGATAAGCAATCGCGTAATACTCAGGGTCAAGCACGAACACGTTGTAGCTGTCGTCGGCACCGCCGGGGTTGTTGGTAGGCATGAAGCGGTTCGGAACGAGAGTTAGATCAACACCGAAGTCGGAGCGGTAGAAGTCAATCGAATTCGTCACCTTACGAGACACTGTGTCTTCGTAACGTGAGGCGTTGCCAACGAAGGCTTCCGTAACACGACGCTTGTTACCAGAGTTCACCATAATGAGCGAAGGAGACGCGCCCTCGTTCCAGCAATCTTCGACAATCTGGTTCAGATCAGCTTCTGCGAATACAACAGAAGTAGTACCAGCAGTCGCCGCAGCGTTGGGATAACCTTCGGTTGTGCCACTCAAGGTGGGGTCTGCACCACCAGCCTCGAACACGGTATTGGTCTTCAAGAACGCAGCTAGTCCGGCAGTACCACGAGCGTTACCAGACGAACCAGCAACAGCGGCGACGTTGGAAAGCAGCATGACCTCTTTATCACGCTTCATTTCCTTCATCTTAATTGCCATTTGCTCAGACAGCTTTTGCAGGTTTTTCGCAGCAGCGTCAACCGCTTGTGAAGTGCGAGAAACCTTGGCAACCTTGTCCGAAATCTGCGTGTAGTTCGACAGACGCAGAGCGTTATTTGCGTCGTCAACAGCAGGAGCATCGTCGCCTTCAACTACACGGTTAGTGGCGTCAGTTGCAGCTAGCTCGACAACGGGCCACTCAAACAGTGTGTTAGAGGCAACTTCATGTCGCGCCGACAGCTGGAACGGAGTGTCCGTGGGTGAAATCATGGTGTACGCTTCTTGCAGGTCTTCCCGCATTACGTTCAGGTCATACGTCTCATTGGTTTTTGCATTAACAGCCATTGGGCTAGTCCTTTATTTCGGTGATCGAAGGAAGGCAGCAACGTCGGTAGTCTTACCGGATTGTGCCTGTTTCCGAGCTTCGTTCGCCTTAGCAGCGTTCTTGGTGGCCTTGTTCTTCAAGGTCGTCGCACCAGATCGCAGCTTCCGTGGTGTCTTCCGCTTCTCTTTTGAAACATCTGTCACGTCCACATCCCTCACAATTTTCTTGTCTGCGATTAGCTTGCGATACTTTGCAGCATCAATAGCCATGATATACAAGCGGTGATCCGCTACATTAGCAATGTCATCCTGTGTGAAGCCATAGTGACTGGCAACGCTCAAGATACTTTCCATGATGGGCTTCCCCTTAATAGGGTCAGCAATGTCAGGGATCGCTTTGACAAGCAACTGTGCTTGATCCTGCTTATACTCGTTCAGGCTTTCGTCGAAGCGTGTACGGACGCCAGTGACAAGAGTACGCAACTTATTGCGCTTTGTCTCCATGTCTTTCACACTATCTTCGTAAGCCTCTTTTTCGAGAAAGTACTTATTAGGGTCTTTCTCTCGCAAACTTTTGTCAGGGGCTTGCCCAATCATCGTAGCCAGTTCTTGTTCAACTGACTGAAACGCTTGCACAAGTACTTGTGTGTCACGGTTGGCATTTTCGATGCTCCGCGTTTTCATGGAGTCAACGTCTTTGCGTGTCTCCGTTGCTTCTTGAAGTCGCTTTTGGACAGCGCCCTCAGCAGAAAAGGCTTTTTTCAAGTCACCTAGGCTGCGAAGTTCAACTTTACCGTCAACTTTAACCTCAATGAGGTCATCATCGCTAACGTCGAGGTAGCTTTCGCCTTCTTCGTTAGTGTCTTCGGCGTCGTCTTCGTCGCCTTCGTCTCCTTCTTCGCCTTCGTCTTTTTCTTCTTCAGCAAGTTCACCTTCTTCTTCGGCTTCTTCGAGTACTTCTTCTTCTTCGATTTCTTCCTCAGTAGTGTTGGTGTCTTCCTCGTCGCTCTCGCCTTCCTCGGTAGGAAGTTCTTTCCCCTCAATAGGGGAAGCTGGCTTATTCAGAATGGAGGCTGCAATGTCGGCCATAGTGGCCGATTTGATTTCAGCTTCGTCTGTTTTCGGCGTCGGCATAATTTTTTACCCACTGTCTTAGTTGCGCGCACGCAAGGTGTTGAAGATACAGCCGCTCTCGCTCCGATTGATCGGAAATACCAGTAGCGGCCCACGCCTTTGTAGCACTTTCTTCTAAGGCTGTCAATAGTAAATCGAAGTCACTATTTTGGGCGAGGCGTAGTGCTGCCTGTTCCAATTCTTGTGATGTTGTCTGTGTCATCATTGTTTCCTTCTTGCTCTTTGGCAATGAGGTCGTCTAGGTACTCTTTGCCTAGCTTAGCAACTTCAATCTTACGTTCTTGTACAAGCTCATCACGTTTCAGGTCGGCGTCAGAAGCAAAGCGCTCAGCGTCTATAGCCAGTTTGCGACCCTCAAGAGCAAGTTTCTCACGTTCCAACTGATGACGTTCCTGCCCATCCGCTGCCTTGATTTGCAGTTCTTTCTCCCTGATTTGTGCTTTAAGCTGTTCAACTTTGATAAATGCTTCTTGTGGGTCCAGTTTTTGTTCTGCCTCAGCAGCAGCTTTGGCTTCAGCATCCTGTTTTGCCCTCAATTCTTCTTCAACGTCTTTGGTTACTTCGGTGAAGTATCTACCAACATCATGTACACCACCAAGCTCTACCAAGTCTTCTATAGTATTGTACAGCAAGCTAAGTGAGGTAAACGGATTATTCATGCCCATAGTCTGCAAGATTTGCTCTTGCTTACCCATGATAAATTGCAGTGTCATAGCTTTCTGCTCAGCGTCAGCATTACCCAAACCAACTTTTGGTTCAGCAACTAAGTCTGGGTCAAACGTAAGCAGGTCAACAGGTATTACCTTGCCTTTGTGCTTGATGATCTGCGCACGGTCCATGTGTGAGATAGACAGACGTAGCGCCTTGCGAAACAAAGGTATTAGCCCTGTCTCAACAATGTTACGCACCATTAGCTCGATTTGGCCTTGGCTCATTTGGATAGTGTTACGCACAGCCTCTTTATCGGTTGACTGCAACGCGGACGGGTCCAGCCCTGTCGCCGCTTTGGTAACGCCGACGCGTTCTTCTGCATCTTTCTCAAGATACTCAAGGAATGGCAACAGTGATCCACCAGTAAACGGAATGTCAACCTGATTGACCACACTACCGTTACGTGCCTTGATAGGTGCGCCGATTGCGTTATTCATCAAGTCACTAAAGTCCACCATAGTAGGATCAGCAGACAAGCGCGGGTTATTTGCTATGTGTGCGTTGTCGATAACAGCACGGAAAATGGACGTTGAGTCGTCCTGCATTGGCACAGTAATGTCAGCTATTGACCGGCCCATGAAAGTAAACGGCACTCGATCTGGTATCACCAAGTCTATGCAGTAGTCGTCAATTTCCTCGTGGTCAATATACGTGTAGCTTTCACCACCAAGCCAGAAACAGTACTTTTGTAGGTAGCCAACGCCCTTTAGATCATACTCGCAGTAGCACTCAGTTAGCAAAAACGTCTGTTTCAGTGGGTCTTCTGACTCTGTATCTTCGGCGTCGTAAGCAGAGTACCCACGTCGTGCTGTAGATGACCCTGAATTACGGTCAGTTTCTGGATCATTGTCAGAGTATTGCCCCCAGTTAGAGGACTCTAACCCTAGCTCTATAGCTTCTGCTACTGTTACTTGGCGGCGGTGCCCATGCACAAACGCCTCAGTAGTAGAGGTTGCGCTACGTGAGCAGAAAAACTCGTAAATTGGAAACGCCTCGAACCGGATTTTACCGTTATAGTGGTACTTGACGCACTTAACGTCATACAGGTCAGGCATTTCTTCGACAGACTTCAAGTACTGAATATTTTCAGCGTCAGTGGCAGCTTCGTTCCCCTCTTTAGGGTATGGCCGCTTCGTTACTTCCAAAACTTCAATATCATCAGACATTTTGAGGTCGTCAACCTCGTAAATAGTTAGCCCGGTCGCTGTGTACGGCTCTGGTCGAGGGTTTTCTTCCCAAAATACCTTAACAGGTCCAGCTTTGCACACTAAAGAGTGCAGAACGGCATCAGACAACACACTGTACCCGCCATACCGCTTGAATAACTGATTAATGAACACTGACTGCTGTTCGACAAACGCGGCGCTAGCGATGCTACCCGGTTGAAACTCAACAGGTTTACGTGACTGATACAACACCCGCATAATGCTAGGAACAATAGAGCGGATCAGGTCGCGTGTTTCAGTTTTGACAGCGTTAGAGCGGCCTTCAACTGATGGAAGGTCAGTTCCACCAGCATAGTAGCGCTCAGCCGTTTCCCAGTCCCCCTCAAACTCAGCCCACATGAATTGAGTAGCTTCCTCAACACTGTAAGCAAGCTCCAGCTTCACTGTTGCTAGCTTGATGGGGGTCATATCTGGCATAATTACGTTTTCAGCATGTTATTACGAGCAACTGGCTTAACAGTACCAGCACTAGTGTCTTCTGCACTTCGCTGGATAGCAGCGTTAGACTTGTCACGAGCGGTTAGAGTGTAACCTTGCGACTTGAACAGCCCTTTGCTTTTTTCAGGCCCAGACGGCGCTGGCTTTACAGGAGTTGCGTCTCTCATATACTTCATGTGCTTCCTCACTTTCTTTCAATCCCCTAACGAGGGGATAACTTAGTGCAGTACGATAATGGTGATAGTCAAGGTAAGCCCAGTGCCTGCTGTGATAACAGGCCGGATATACCTAACCACTTCACGCACGAACACAGTTCCAGCCGCTGTAATTGTGGTAGCTACACCGTCTAGGTCAGTCAAGGCAACCCATGAAACGCCATCGGCGCTGCCTTCTAGGCCAATGTCACCACCAGTGCCAAATGTACCACTGACAGAGTAGTGAATACCCTCTTGTCTGCGGTCGCCAATGTTCACTGCTCCCGGAAAGGTGTCGCCCTCTGCAACGGCTGCGTAACGTAGCTCTGTGCAGCCCTGACTTTGCAGTGTGCGTGTTGGGGTTTGTACTGCCATGCTTATCTCACTTTTCTGAATATGGGGGGTGCTGCGCTGCGCGTAATAGGCAGTCACGCGCCTCAAGCAGCTTTCTCAGGCCAACACTTTTCTCAGCACAATCGGGTAAGGCAGTGTCGTAGTTATCTGCTAGCGAAAGCAGTTCAGCACCGACACCACGAATTGCGTCCGGCAGCTCGGTGTATGTGAAGTACTTTAATATCGCTGCTGGATTTTTCGTGCCCATGTTGCCTCCAGTTGCGCTGTTGAAAGTCCCCCACCAAGGGCTGTTACCCTAAGTAGGGGAAGGGAGAAACAAGACAGTTCACAACATGCCTACAGCTAGCAGCATTATCCAACAATGTCAATAGCTTATTTCATTTATTTAGAAACCGGGTGCCCGGTATGACAATGTATCGACTTTTTTCCACCCACCAGCAGAGTAGGAGCCAAACGCAATCGCGCCACCCTCAGCAAAGGTCAAACACAAAGCGTCAGCAAGATTAGGTGACGGATGCCCACGTTTTTTCATAGTATCTTTCGACTCTGCTTCAACCTTGCCACTAGAGTACAATTTATACTCCACCGCAGCCAACTCGTCTACTAGTTTGTTAAGCAGGGGCATCCGAGCATCAAGCACTTTGTCACGTTCTTCAAACCAGCCGCGCACAGCAAACCATAGCTCAGTACGTAACCGCATATAACGCTCATTCAAGCTAGCAGACTCAGCTACGTTGACCTTAATCACTGGCAAGTCCAGCTCCGCCAGTCGGTCAGCTACGCCAGCACCCAGACCAATCACGTCAACAAATATCTTCTCAGGACGACGAGACTTGGGCAGTTCATCCCATTTAGTTTTGAAATAGCCAACTGTCATCATCAGGTCATCATAGCGCAACTCTTGCAGGTCCAAAATAGTATTCGGCGTACGCTCCACAAAACCAGTAGGATCACCACCTCTGCCGGGGTCAATGCCCCAGTATAGGGGATCAGTAATTGCTACTACGTCGCGATTAATCGCAGACTGAATAAAGCCACGCGGTATGATACTATCAGCACCGCTCTCTGGAAAGTCACCAAGCACACGCACAGCGTACTCGCGTGAGCTTTCACCGTAAGTCCGCTTTTGACTTTCAATATAGTCACTATCAACACGAGTGCTATCCAAGCAGGAAACTTTCCTAGCCCGCCACAGATCGCTCAAAACAGTTTGCGTCTTAAAGAAAAAACCACTTGGCTTTGTTGGGTTCCCAATCAACACCGCAATCGAGCCTTTGGTGGACAAAGCACCTTGCCCAGTTTCGTATATCACCTCATCAACGCCCGATGCTTCATCCACAATGATAAGAACGTGAGCAGCGTGAACACCAGCCAACGCTTCTGGGTTTTCTTTCCGCGCAGTACGAAACGAGATGAAGTTGTTTTTAGTGTTAGGCTTCCGCACAATACGATCAGACGTACTTTCCAAGGAACGCTTCATCCACGCTGGGAGTCGTGTCAACCACTTCTGCGCCTCTGGCATCAAACCGTCGGTCATCTGTTTTAGTGACGGTGACGTGACAATCACTTTTACGTCATCGCGGAACAGTAAAAAATGCAGCGCCAGCCACGAGCAAAAAGCAGTCTTACCTACGCCGTGGCCAGAACGAATTGACACCTTGGTAACGCCCGCGTCGAGTGCTTCCAACTCCTCTAGCTGCCAAACCTCAATGTCTTCAACGCCAAGCACTTCTTTGACGAAAAATACACGAGATACAGCACATTTCTCAATAATCTCGTTCGCCATGTCCCGCTGTAACGGGCTAAGAAAGCTAATATCCATGTGTGTAGCCTTTATCAGTTATGGTAAAACGGAGCTGTTTCTATGCCACTAGGTACTTTATGACGCCACCACCATTCAGGATTTAGTAGATGTTTTTCCATTGGTTCTGCTACCAACACGCGTGCTACGCACGATAAGTGGTAGTGTACTGCGTCATCAACATATATGTCTCCCAACTTGGTCGGGCTAAGGGCTGCGCAAAACATGCGACCATTAGTTCGTATACGAATTGCCATGCGTGTATGTCCATGTGTGCGGGCGGCTTTTATATGATACTCATACCCTAATTAGGGGAAGACGTCAATAGACAATATGTTGCACTTGTAAAAGTCTGTAGCGTTTATGAGTGTATCAAATTAAGTGTCTGATTTTACTGTAAAAAAGGTATGTTGATACCAGACTAAAAGTATAAAAGTACTTTGACAGTATGTTGTTTATGCGCTACTATGTGTTTAGTAGTCTTTTATGGAGAAAATTATGACTAGCGTTATACTAAAATTTGTCAAACAAACTAACCGCCCAGACAAGACGCTGTTTCAATGTAGTAACTGTGACTCATATCATATGAAAGTTGTACGGTACGGTCCTGATGTTCCATGGGAGCTTGAGTGTGCGCAGTGTGAACATCTACTGAGTCACCCAGCCACGTTTTCCTGAAAATAAAAAATTAAAAATTTTTGATGCCCTTCCCCCAATTAGGGGAACGCGACACCCGTTTTTCTGACAAACGATTTCCCAGAAAAATTTTTGACGACTCGTTTTCTGACAAACGATTTCTTCTCACCGTAGAGGTGGTCAAAATAAAGTCGGGGACTTAATTTGTCGAGGGTGGGGGGCCTTTTCACGCTCATCCCCTAGCTAGGGGAAGCAGTTCAGTACTCAACTACCTAGATCGAAAGTAGTTTAGTATTAAACTATATTGGTTCAATGATTAAACTATTTCTAATCAAATGTAGTTTAGTATTAAACTATATTGGATGAAAGTGGTTTAGTATTAAACTACATTGCATCCCCCTCGCGAGCACCCCGGCGCCACACGCGCACCCTCTTCGAGGGCAGTGCATCCCCTCACGGGTGGGCACGCGCACCCCGGCGCCACACGCGCACCCTCTTCGAGGGCAGTGTATCCCCTCGCGTGGGGATGCCATCTGCATGAGTGTGACATATATGCAACACTATATCATGGGGCTGTGTGTGGCGTGCTAGAGACACGCAATAGGCGTTAGGCGACTAGGGGAGCTTGGCACCCTTGCGCCTACGTGTGGCGGCCTGCTGTGGCGCTGTGGTGGTAGGTTCAGGGGCTGGCGTTATGTCACGGTACTCTGGCAGGCGTCCGGTGATGTGCGCGAGGGATGCGGCGACGGCATCGGCATCACCCCCTGATAGATCGATGCGCACCTCACGCTTAACAGGCTGACCGTAGGCGCGAGTCAATGCCAGTTCGATTAGTTTGGTTTGTTCACTGGGCCTGAGCCGTGAGAAACTAGGCGAGCTGAGTATATCATGCAGGCGTTGCGCTGCTACCTCACCCGCCGCCTGTAGCAAGTGCCACACATGCGCTGGCACGTGGTCAGGGCGCAACGCTGGCACAGCATCGCCGGGTTCTGTAGCGGTAGCGTGCGCCTTGTCAGGCTGGACAACGCCCTCATCGGGATCGACAGCTAGGCGGTGGCGTCTCAACATGGCGCGGCCCCTGAGATCTGGCCGTTAATTTCCGCTTGGCCCCCCCCCCGAAGGGGGGGCCAGCGAAAGGCCAACAGGGGTATAAATTTCTTCAATGAAATCAATGACTTACACCCTATTTTTACGTAAACGGCTGACACGCAAACTGACATTACTATAACACCTTGATATTGTTGCACTATCTCGTTGCCTTACTGATACCGTCATAAACGCTTTAGACTTTTATGACCGTATCACCCCTCGATTATGACCGTATTCAACTCGATATTTCATGTAATATATATACAGGTATCAGGCGAAAAGTCTACTATTATCAACATATTACATGAAGAATCTTTCAAGTATCACTAGGGCGGATGGATCAATGTTAATCTTATTAACATTGTCATGCTTGCAAATTACTATGAATTTGTCCTTGCATTACCCTAAATAGGGGCGTATGTCATTGGGTACAGGGCGCACTTGCCCACGCTCTTTGACAATTTAGGACTACCAAACGACGACATAGGCCGCACTGGCCGATTATTGTTTTCCCGTTTTGTTTGGCATTGCGCACCGTTTGCACCTCTTACCCTAAGTAGGGGATGCAATCTGGGCGCAATGCTGCGCCTGTATACTCTGAAAGGGTACACAATGACTAAGGCAAACAAGACAAACACAACTCCTGCAAAGACTGACACTAAAGATGCAGTATCTGTCAAGTGGGATAACGACGCAGCGCAAGGCGTTGTCATATCTGTCGCCGCCTTTGCAGGTGACGACGAAAATGACGCAACAGATGCAGCAATGCACACTGTTGAGTTTCTGCGCGGCGCTACGGATGAAGTTAAGTCTAAGTCACGCGTTAAAGCCATGACGGGCGACTTTGAAACCGAAAGCAATAACTGGAAAAACGCCACTAAATCGCTTGTAAAAGCACTTGGCGTTGATCCGGCATTGGTTTCAATTGAGGGTGAACCCGTTTGGCCCAATGATGAAGGTGACAAGCCGTCAACTTGGCAAGAGGCTGATACAGATGGGATGCTGGCGGTCTATGCGCCACAAGCTGCTGAAGGTTTCGCCAAGGTAGAAGAGGGTGAGGGCCAAGTCCGGTCCGGGTCTCGTTCTATCGGTGAGGCGGTTGCGGCGGCATCTATCACATTGTCAGCACACATGTTTGACAAGTGGTTGAACGACGCGTCTGCTAAACTGTCGGCTTTCTTTGTTGCTAACAAGAATGCCAAAGGCGAATTTGCTTTCCTCGGTAATCTGGACCAGCGGTTTTTCGACGCTGTACCTACTCGTGCAGTATCGCCAAAGGCGTTCCAAAAACGCTATAATGACTGCAAGCTATTTATTGCCGATCAAGCTGCCGAAATCTGTGGCGTTGATACTAAAGGCGATATTGAGGCGCTGCCAGTTACGCAAGCCGAGGAAACACTCATCGGCTTGCTGGTTGAAATGCGTGATAGGGTTAAAACTTCCTATGGTGGTGTAAGCGGCCCTGAGTTGAACGCTTTCAGCGCTATGCACTTGGAAGCGCTGGAAAATCTCGAATATGATTTTCTTGCTAAGGACGAGGACGGTGTATTTTCCCCTGCCAAAGACGGCGCTGGAAAGTATAATGTTGGCGGATTGACTGCTACTAAAGCAGGCGTCGCCAACGAACTTGTGTCGTCCTATTGTGGCGCTTTGCAACGTGAGGCAACACGCAAGGCTGTAATGGCTGAAACTGCTGAACGCGATACTGCTAAGGCGCAATCCGACGCAGTCAATCCTCGCGCCTTTGACAAGTACTCTATCGACACAGCAGTACATCACCTTGCTACTATTCTGTCAACTCACGCTGAGTGGGCAGGTATTCTTTCTGTACTTGGCGCTATGGCGGATCAAGTGGACGAAGGTGCAGCATGGGACGACGTTCTATCGGCGTCCCGTGCTGGCGTGATGGCTGAAGCTGAGGCCAAACGCGTGGAAGGTGAAGGCGACGACGAAGCATAAAACGTAGCCTTTCCCCTACATGGGGGAAGGCGCGCAATGCCATACTAAACGGGAAAACAGTAAACAAGTTAAGCAAAGGAATAGACCAATGACAATGACACATATCGCAATTCATGCTGGACGCGAGCGCAATTCGCGCGCTTATACCACGTACTACGACGCTGAAAAGTTCTTTGTTGACGCCTTTTTTGACGATGGGCATCACTTGAGCCAAGATTTAGTGCAAACGGCTGCGTTCTCACAAGACGGGAAGCGACTAGGCGTTATCAACAGCTACTATACAAGGGGTAGTGATAATGCTTGATTTTATACTGCTACACGGTGGTAACGTTTCCATATTAATTATGGTAGGGGCAGTGGTTGGAGCTGCCCTGCACCTACTTTACCTTAAGCTATAAACCAGCCCCTCATGCTACGGTGTGAGGGGTTTTTTTGTGTCTTACTTATATCGCGCGCGTGAGCGTGAGCGTGAGCGTATGTGCATACACACATAATCGCCTAGTAGTTTAAGAAAGTGTTTTGCGTGGGCATATGTGCATATATGTATGATCGCCTAGTAGTTTAAGAATCTTTTGAAATTAGGTAAAACAATTACTTGACATTCTTTGTACAGTAAGGTATTGTATATTTACGGTATGCGATTGTGCTTACCACTGTATGACCATCCCCTACTAAGGGGAACAGATTGGAGAATAACATGGACAACCGCTTCACAATCATTATCACAGACAACAGCAACAAAGACTTGTTGAAAATGTTTATGACCGCGTTCGAGGCTATGACCGAAGAACAGCGCAAGACCGCGCCGTCCGTCGCTACTAAGTAGCGCCGGTTAAACCTGTATGACCATCCCCTACTGAGGGGAACAAATTGGAGAATAACATGCCACGCTTCCTTACATACACCACAAATGGCAATTCAACGCCACGAGTAGCCACCGCCGCAAAAGACGTACCAGAGGACTACGCTGACTACATATGGCACTTTGCAGACAATGCGGCTGCCGCCGTTGAACAACATGACGCAAAGCTAGACGAGTGCAACTCTGACATTAACACTGGCGTGGGTATGAAAGAAACATACTAACCGGTGTATGACCATCCCCTACTGAGGGGAACAACTGAAAGAGAGAACAACATGAAACCGACTATCAACGAGTACGAGTTAGAGCAAGTAGCTGAGGTATTGAGCGTCACTAATCCCGGACGGGCCAGCGCTGCATCTATAAGAACATGCGTTGCGGTTAACTGGCCGTTTGATAACATCGCCATTGGTGGCTGGGTTGCCTACGCTGAGGCACCGGGTCGCAATAACAACGTGCGGATCGCCCTGACACCATGTTCAGTGGGGCTTTACTTGCTGGATACTGGGGTGCTGTTGGGTGCTTCCCCTACTGAGGGGATGGACCAATGACCATGACACGCAAGCACTTTAACATGATCGCAGCATGTAACCGGGCAGCGTTTACTCGCGCAAGCAACAACGGCGACTCAGCGCAAGCGGTTCTTTACGTAGTACATGAACAGTCACGCGCGTTTGCAGCAGAGAACCCGCGCTTTGATGCCGACAGGTTTCTTACTGCAAGCTTACCAGCGCTGGAGGTGGCACAATGAGTAGCGATAAAGTAAAGCTGCGCTTGAAAGCGTTATTGGCAACGGCGCGCAGTAAAGGCTCGTCTATGGCTGAGGTTAACGCCTGTATGGAACGGGCGCAGAAGATCATGGCTGAGCATGGCTTGACTGAGGCAGACATTGCGTCTGTCCAGTCGGCTGACTTCGAGGATCAAGAAATCTTTATGCGTGACGGTGGCAAAAACTTTAACCCGATTGACCGTTACGTTGGTAACGCTATTGCGCGCTTTTGTGGTGTCAAGGTTTATGTGTCTTCTGTTCCCCTAAATGGGGGAAGGGGTGCCAACACTACCAAGAAGAGGATCATCTACTTCGGGTTGTCGGCTGATGTTGATCTGGCGATGTTTATACGTGGCGCACTGATCGACTTTATGAACGACCAGTGGGAAGCGCATAAGCGGCACACTTGCTATGGTATGCGCGTGGAGGACTTGAAGAGTGAACGCATCGGCTTTACTCAAGGCTACTGTCGCACTGTGTCTGCCCGCTTGACAGATATGACGTTCCGTAAGGATGGTGAAGGCAGCGGCACTGACTTGGTAATTAGCAAGCTATCTGCCAGCGCTGACGAGTTGTCAAAGCGCGGGGTAAACATAGGTGGCAGGGCTAGGCTGAAAGGTGAAGCGTCTGGGTCTGCTACTGGCGCTGGTGCGGGCGCTATAGCTGGCAATAGTGCATCCGTTGGCCGTGGCGTAGGTGCTGGCGGTACTAGGATGCTAACCTAATACTACGTCTTCCCCTACATAGGGGAGCACCTAACCTATTGGAGAGCGATATGACTAGTAAAGTGCCAGATTTTGTAAACGCGGCGCAGCTAGCAGCTATGGGAAAGCTGGCTAGCCGTGCGCGTAACGCTAAGCGTAGCGATAATGAGAACGGTGACTTGATGCAACTACTATCCCGCGCGCAGCACACTAAAGCAACACCTAGCAGGGTGCTACTGTACTGGTGCAAGCGCTGGATGGTAATAGAACATGATGGGACAACACATGCCTAAAGGTGTGCCACCACAAATAACCCGCGCCGTGAACCGACTGGAGAATGCCGCGCAAAACTACGCCTTTAAGGGTGCAGCGCATCCAGACGACTGGGCTGCTATAACACAGTCGTATGAAGACGCGCGAGCAACCTTGTTCGCCACTATAACACGCTCACTGAAACGCGCCACATCCCCTAAGTAGGGGAACCAGCCTACTCTAGGCCACAACATCTACCGATCACATGGAGGAATTAGACGTGTCAATTGAATACGGAGTACAGCGTACCTTTGGAACAACAACGTATGGCGTTTCCGGGTGTTCGTCACATGATGAGGCACTGGAAAGCGTGTATCATCGCGCGCTGGAAAATGGTGATTGGACGCCTCGCAAGTTGCGCGAAAGATGGTGGCAGGTTTGGCGACCGACAAAGCACTCAGACTTTGAACTAAAATTCATGCAATAAGGATGCCACCCCATGCACACCCTAGACCACAGACGATCACATGGAGAAATGAGACGATGAAAACGCTACGAGACAAGATTGCAGACATTATTGACCGCGAGACAAATGCGCGATTGATGCAAGACGAGATCGACATCTTGAATGGGCATGAGGTGGCGCAGAGTATCATTGCCGCGCTGCCCGATATGGTTCCGCCGCTGGTGTGGGATCGCGGAGTTGTTGATTGGGCATGTCTCAAGCAAGGCGGAAAATACGTTGCGTGTTCAACCACGCCCTACGGTTCTTGGGCTTGGTGGTTGGATGGTGATGATGAAACCCGCGAAGTGTGCCCGAGCGAAGAAGCCGCCAAGGCCGCCGCCAACGCCCACAACGCCGCCGCAGTCGTCGCGGCAATCACAGGAGTTAAGCCATGACGAATACTGACAGACTGACCGCCAACCCGCCCGACGAGCGCCAAGAGATCGGCACCGAGGAAGGCCAGCCTTGCCTGCGCTACCCTGAGCCAGACGGTGATGAACCGCGAGGGTACAGGCCCAAACCTTGCGGTGGCGTGATGGTTGAGCAATACGAGGACGCCGACAGGCACTTGGTATGGACCGAGTGCGACACCTGCGGCGAGATTGGAGATTGATGTGGATGGTCTAGTAAGTTGGCTGTATTTGTACTTCGCGCACGGCGAGGACTTAGCCTTGAGTGAATTGCCATTCATGACAGGGGCAATCGTTGGCGCGGCTACATGGGTTGCAGCGCTGTTTATTTGGAATCTTGCGTGTGCGCCGTTCAGGATTCAAAGGGATAGGGCGGACGCACTTCAATCTACCGTAGACAGCCTGAATGCGGGACGCGTAGACGCAGACGCGACCCAAATTAGGGTGATTGATGATTATCTGCGCGCTAGAGGTTCTCTTGAGGTGCAGTTATTACAGGTTGCAAGGCTTGCTCTGCAATACAAGCGGTTAACCGAGGCAAGTATCGCCCATTCAAGCCTTAGAGGCGAGATTGACTACAAAGAACTTGCAGAGTGTGGCAGTACCGTTTTTGCTGCCTTGCAGCAGGTGGTGCCAAACGTTGCCCCGGTGACGCCGAAGGGTGGTTTCAAGCTACAAATTGAAACCAACAAGCTTCTGATCATCTTTGATCAACCTATGACCCGCCCGCCTTCGTTTGTAATAAACACCGATATTGATGGCCTCATTGGTGAGGCTACAAGAGTCACGAAATATAGCGCAGAAATGATTTTTTCCAATGTCGGCGGCGGACAGTCATATGTGCCAGAGAACTTTCGTTACGCTCTGGACGCTGAAATTACACCGTGACTTGGTTTGCGCCTGCCGCGATAAGACACAAAATGGCACAGCACTTTCTCCTTTCAGCAGCATCGCGCTCAAAAAGGGCAAACAAAATCAGTCTTGAAGCGTGGGGAAATTATTAGAAACCATCTCTAAGGCGGTAATGTCATGCGGTGGGGCCTGCCATGAACCCCACATTGCGCTACCACCTGCTAAAGGTGATGCTACGGCCGGCAGATTATCACCGTGTCACACATGACAAATGCTTCAGCTAGCGGGCTATCAGCAAGTTAAAAGTAACAACTGACAGATGGCCTGTCAACGCTTGACTCTATGCACCATGTACCCCCATTCCTACACACCACTCCCTTAGTCTCAAGCCTGAGCAGCGCCATATAAGCGCGCTGTAGCTGACACTTGCGGGCTAGATCTGGCCTGCCCAGCATGTCGGCTATCTCTGGGCATGTCTTTGGCCCATCTCTGAGCGAATCCAGCACAACCCGCTTCACATGCACGCCGCCGTCGCACTCACCGCCGCACTAGACCGCGCCGAGAGGGCCGAGTTGAGCGCGGCTTGGCAACAGATTGAGACTTTGCCTAAACACTGGGAGCGGGACGGTGTCACAGTGTTGATATTTTGCCCGTTCTTTGGAGTCAAGCAATCACACTTTGAGGGCGGGTGCTGGCAGGTTCAAGAGTGGCGCGATGGCAAGAAGGCAAATCCCACCCATTGGATGCCGATTCCACTAGCGCCGGGTGAGGCCAAAAACGCCACCACCGCCGAAACAGCAGCGAACGAATGCTCAAAGACCATCATCGCCCGCATCCCCGCCGAGGCCGAATAGATGCTATTCATCACAGTCATGCTCGCGCTATCGCCAGACGGGTCGGACTGGGTGCGCCTCGA
>Ga0209414_1000060_pt1 | contig 44344 bp, 47 predicted proteins | sample LakVidmifraction_4_FD_181154 | JGI IMG/M metagenome (GOLD analysis project Ga0209414, IMG submission 181154) | Hypersaline microbial communities from Lake Vida, Antarctica - Brine Hole Two &gt;0.2 micron (SPAdes) (version 2) | ecosystem: Environmental > Aquatic > Non-marine Saline and Alkaline >...
ACAGACATTTAATACATCCTCTTTGTTTTCTGCCCTAACTACATGAGTATCATATTCGTCATAATCATAATCATCTCTTGTTATTATAAAAAATTTCATATAATAATCTCCCTTCGTATTTTTATCAAACTGTGTATCAATTCGCGACGACCACAAGTATCTTCCTCTTCTTAATTCCATGTGTAAGTCTATTAATTCTCTTAATTCCTCTATTGTTTCACCTCCGATGATAAGGTCGTCCTCTGTTCCGTCCGATAATTCATAGTAAACATTGAAATACATTATTTTCTCCTTTCGAAACACACAAGTTCAACCCGTATGTTTTATTCCCATATACATTCCGCTGCGTTCTTATCTTCTCTAAATCGTGAGAATTTCGGGTGTCTTAACTTGCCGCTTTTTAATATCTCATTACACTTGATTTCAACAACCTTCCCGACGTACGATTCCGGGGCTGCGGTTATCTCGTCAATTAATACCCCGGTGAATCCATCAAAGGACGCCCTCTCTGTGAGAACTCCGTCTTTATACTGTCCGAACAATAGCTTCGCAACCTTGTCTTGATTATACTTACCCTTTCCGTATGCGTACCCCATTATGATTCCGTCGGTAGTTATTACCTTCTTCAATTTTAGGGTGCCGCTTGACCTCTTAGACCCCGGACATAACTTGTAGGGTGATAGTAGTTCCTTTCTCATTAATCCTTCGTTCTGACCCTCAACGACTAACGTATTGAATAACTGTTTTATATCGAACTCGTCAACCTCGAAAGGAATCGGTGTGTCCATGTATATTCCACAATATTGCTTCATCATTAAGACCGCTTTATGTAGTAGTCTTCTCCTTTCGATGAACGGAAGCCCTGTCACATCGTCGCCCCTATAATATAAAATATCATATGCGATATACCCAAGTTTTTCTGTATCGTCTTGGATTGCGATTGCCCTTTCCGGGGTGCCGCTGCCCATGATACTTCTTAGATGGTCGAAACCTACGTTTGACATTAGTTCACCGTCAAGAACTGTACCGTATAACTCCGGAATGTCGAAGTCCGTAATATGCGGCACTAGAAGTCCTTTCTCTCTTAGGTGTCCTGTCACGTCGGATACACGTCTTCCGGTCATTGCTATGAAGTTCGGTTCTATATGAAGCAATTCCCTTTCACCGTCGAATTTTATCTCATATGTGAACTTCGGGTCTTGCCATTCCTCGAATGTAGCGTCTGCGTATTTGAAACTGTTTGCCTTCATTGGGTGCAATTCTTTTATTTGTTGACCTTCTCTTATTTCCATTATGATTCCCCCTTATATTTTAACCGAATCCACTAGGTTCTTCGCTGCTGCGGCAAGTAACGATTCCACGGCTGCTTCGAATCTCGTTTCGAATAGTACCGCCCTTGCGATTCCTTCCGAAAAGTACGGACACAAGAAGTCAACGTTTGAATCGTCGAATCCCATGAATGATACGTTATAATGGCCCTCGGGTGTTCTCTGTATATTGATTTCCTTATTAATATCCTCAATCATCAAACAACATACAAAGGATACGGTGGAGAACATGGGAAGCTTGACCGGAAGGTCTTCCTTCGTCCTCCATGTAGAATCCCCGGATTTCTTACCGTCAATAGGGTTCCTTATTAATCCAACTATTCCCGTATTTCTTAGGTGATACACTTCTCGGGCGATGGCTTCGTCAAGGGGTATCCCCAACTCAATCGCCATAACCTCCGCCTTAATCTTTGTAATATCTACGCCTTCGGACACTATAGCACCCCCTTTTCACTTGGTAGAAACTCGCCCAACTTAGCAAGTATCTTGTTATTGTCTGCGACGTCTGTTTGTGCGCCCTCAATGGATTTTCTTAGTAATTTGATGGAATCCTCGTCCTCTTCGATTGCTGCCTTAATAGTATCGTTAGCTTTCAGAATTGACGTTCTCGATTTAATGAATGTGTCCAATGCTGAACCCACGTTTTTTCTAGCCGCTGCAACTCTTGATTCTGTAGTTTGTGGCACGATTTTAATTCCCATAATAATAATTCCCCCTAAGTTTTTATTGTTTAACCGGTGTTACAATATATAAATATCGTCGTTGTGCTGCGGTTGTTTCGGTAGGCATAAAATAAACGCCGGATTTCTCCGACGTCCTCACGTATTAACTCACGCGCGTATAATTCTTAATCCTAGTGTCTACTTTCTCGAAGTAATGGTCTTCCTTTTCTATGCCTATATACCTTCTATTATTTTCTATGCACGCGATTACATCGTTCCCGCTACCTAAAAAGGGTATCAATACAACGTCGTTTTCTACGCTTGACTTTAAGATTATCCTTTCCGCCAACTCTGTAGGCTTTTGCGTAGGGTGTAAATATTTTGACGTGTTTCCTTTGGATACTTCCCACACATCGCTTTCACGTTTGCCATTTAAAATATGTCGACCCTTGACCGCATATATTATAAATTCATGGTTGAACATATAGGCACCCTTTAAGTCACCTAATCCGCCGCCCCTTTTGTACCATATAATTGTATTTTTAATCTTATGTTTTTCTTGCAGCTTATCGAACCATACATTGTAAACGTCCCAACGCGTATAACAATAAATAGCGCCGCCGGGTTTTAATACTCTGTAGGCTTCGTCTATCCAATCAAGTAAGAATGTGTTGTCGTTCTCTAGCTTGTCGAACTTCTCCTTTTTATAATTACTCTGATAGTCGATTCCATATGGCGGGTCGGCTATTATTAAATTGACCGAATCGTCGTCCATTCCTTTCATAATATCCAAGCAATCGCCGTGATAAATATTATCGTATTCAATGCTTTTAATACCTTCCATGTTTTACCCCCCCTAAATTTTATTATGACCGTGCTGCTGCGTACAATGAATAAATGTCGGGGGATTTCCTCTGTTGTTTCGGTAACTCCGGAATACAACGCAAAAGACGCCGGATTTCTCCGACGCCTACTCTCCTGTTATCTTATTGGACAAACGCCACTCGCGCAATCCGTACTTCCTATAAGTTCCGCGTCCTTAATATCGACGTTTCCCTGTGCAATATCTTGCGGTTTTCCCATAATGAACTTCGAAAGTTCCGTATATTCTAACTCTGATATTGGTTCGTTTGGTGCCTGTTGGTATCCGTGTCCGCTATATGGTAGCATTGACGTGGACTTGATAGAACCCTTATACTCTCTAAGCAATGGGGCGATTTTGTGTTTCTCGTCTGCGTTAAATGTTATCGTACAACTAACTGAATTATCTGCCCAATATGTCTGAATGAACGATTGTGTCGCGATTTGTTCCTCAATGGATACGTCACACGCTGCCTTGAAGTTAGGCTTGTCCACGTTAGGCGCCTTTGTGTAGAAGTCCACGACAACTGTATTCGCTGAATATACGTCCGGTTCAATATTGTAATTTCCTTTTCTTAGAACCGCAACAAGTGGGTCGTTCGCTTGGAATCTGATTCTTTTTATCTGCCAATCTGCGTAATTCCAATGGATACCCGCACTTACACCCGGTAAGAGGGCCACGGTTCCGCTTGGTTTAACTGTTGTTTTCTTCTTGGATAGTTTGCACCCATATTCGTTGGAAACCTCTACGTCGGCTTCTGCTACTAATTGATACCATGCGTTAAATGCTGCTGCTATTTCCATGTTATATATTGGTTTATTGTTTGAATCCCAACCCTTTACAATAGGGGCGTCGAATGTAGTAAGAACCCAATCTTGTATACCGGATATTGATACCCCGATTCTGCGATTCTTTTCAATAACATTCCTTGTAACTTCCCAATCATAATTTGAAAAAGTAACTCTTTTAGTGTAACGAACCGCAAGCCTAAGAATCTTATTCATGCTGCCGCCAAGTGCCACTATTTTAGAAGGGAATATTTCAATTAGATTGCAGTTTTCGCCATTCTCAAGGGTAACTTCGCCACATGGATTCCAACCTTCAACGTCAACGTCCGCTTCCGGATTGAATCCGTCGATTATTCTTCCGAAGTATCTCGCAAGATATAGATTACCGATTCCCGGTTCCCCATTTTTAGATACCGCTTCGGCAATAGGGTCGTAGTCGTCAAAGTGTTGGTCTATCAATACTGTGTTATTTGAAGCCCATCTATGCGACATTAGTTTGTCAAGGTCTTGTTTCATTAGGCGGAAGTCTGTATCGTCTGCGTCACCTAATGATATTTCCGCGCTACGTCTTACGTTTCCGGCGATTACTGTTTTACCTATATAATTCATTAAGTCCGTAACATCAACCGAAGTCAATTGTTCGCCCTGTCTTTCATTAATGAGATTGTTCGCATATATAAGAAGTTCAACCAATGCTTTCGCGCCGCTTGCGATTCCTCCGAATCCTTTTATTCGTTCGCCCTCGGGCCTTATGTCTGATACGTCAATAGTAATGTTTGTCGTGTCAACCGCGTTAAAATGTGCGTCGATAACTAGTGCCATTGATTCGACCCAACCCTCTCGACTATCGGGGATAACGAATACTAGGTCGCCTTCTTTGGCTTCCGTACCGCTAAGTTTATCCGCGAATTTATTATAATCGGCGTTTGATTCCTTACATATAATTGATAGGTTGACTCCAAGACCAACTTCCGGGATTCTATTAATGTGTTCCCTCGCAACGCTGAACCCAACGCCGCCGCCTTTCATGCTTTGGTCGAATAGGAATGAAAAAGCCATTGATACAAGTTCGTCGTTTCCCTCTGAATAGAATGGTATAATTCCACTTTTGCCGTACTTCTGCGGGTATGTAGATATAAACCAACAATTATTAAGTGCGTCACCATGCTTTGCTGCGAAGTCTGTTCCACTAATCCAAAGACCTCGGCCGGGTGGTAGTGCTTGCAGCGAATAAAATACCTCGAATAATTCTTGGGCTTCTTTCGTCAATTCTGCGACCAATTTTACACTTTTCTTTGATACGCATTTTACTTTTTTAAGTCTAGGGTCAATATTGATATTACCCTCGACAACTCTTTTTATTGTTTCGTGAAACTCTTCATTTCTTCCCGCGTACTCTATCCACCTTGCGTATGTTCTCTTATATGTTACCCAACCAAGAACACCCCACGCCGGTGCAACCTTTGTCGCCGCTGCTATAAATTCGTCACTTAATTTAATTTTGTATTTCATTCTCTCCCTCCTAATTTTACGGGTTCCCGTTTCTTTACCCTGTATAATGTCGCTGCCGTTTGACGATTGTTGTGGCCCTTTACCCATAAGGGGCAAAAAGAACCGCCCGAATAATACGGACGATTACTTGAATGTTAATATTCAATTCTATTTAATGTATCTATCGGATACCCAACCGCCATGGTTGCCGTAATAAATGTTATACCAACCATGTACATGACCCCCTAATCTGACGCTTTCGTTGTGTTTTAATAATCCTAGTATCCTTGAATCGGTAGTCGGTTTATCTCTGACGTGAAGTGCTGACGCCGTCACAACTCCATAATTCTTTTTAGGTGCAACCGTCACCTTCTTAGGTAGTCCGAACGCCTTGGCGATTCCCTTAGCGTATGCGTTCGCAAGTCCTTCGATATAGCGTGCGTTGTGCTGCAACTTATTGTCCGCCCCATTACTTATAAATAGGTTTTCGAATAATATAGCCGACGCTTTTGTTTCTCTCAATACTGCGAAGTTTGCCGTCTTTCTACCTCTTTCACGTATACCATATGGCTTGTTGTAAGTGTGTATTTTAGCATGGATTATATCCCTTGCCTTCTGTGTAGCGGCCCCGGCGTATGGGTGAATGTAACTTTCGAACCCATTTGCTGACGCCTTACCAAATGAATTTTCATGGAAGGAGATAAACCCATCGGCGCCCAACTTGTTCGCTTTGGCTGCCCTCGCGGATAATCCGACGTATCTGTTTGTTTTTCTTGTATAGTCGATTTTAACATCATATCCCGCGGTAAGTTTTGCGCCTACCTTTAGGGTGAATGATAGTACATCGGACGCTTCGTTGAATCCGTAACCACTCGCGCCCGGGTCTGAACCTCCGTGGCCCGAATCGAATTCCAATAATTTCGTCATATTGTTAACCCCCTATTCTGATATATTTCATTTTGATTATGTGTGTAAGTGCTACACCAACCGCGTCGGAAGCGTCGTCACTAGTGAACTTGTATTCCTCGGGTAGTTTCAAAAACTGCTTAACTCCGAGTGCTACCTCTTCCTTTGTGGATTTGCCGCTTCCTCCGACCTCTTTCTTTATGGTAGTGACCGCGTATTCATCAACTGTAAAATCTGCGAATAATTCTTCGGCTACTCCATGAACCTTAAATAACGCTTGTGTTTCCCTCGGAAACCGTGAGAAACCTTTCTCCTTTACTACGTCGGTGATACGTTGGTATTTAATAACCTTCTGAATTGAATCCCTAATCACTCGAAGCCTTTCACCGTGCGATTGTTTCACATTTGTTTTAATCTCGCCACAATCTAATAACTTAATTACACCACCGGATACTTTTACAAGCGCCCACCCACTCGATTTCAAGGAGGGGTCAAGGGCAAGGATTAATTTATCCTCGACGCCCTCGATTGCTTTCTTAGGTCTTCCGACCGGTTTCTTTAGCGCTGCGGCTTTCTCTGCTTTTGCTGCGTCCTTGATTGCCTGTGCTACCTTACTTAGTGTCATGTAAGCCGTCCCCCTTGTCACATGATGATTTATACGGACAAAATATACATTTGTTTGGGTTTGGAATTGGAATATCTGCGTTCGGGTCTGCCTTAAATTCTTGTACATACGCCGCAACATTTACGAATTTATCAATCAACTTTTGTCTTTGTTCGTCGGTGACCTTCACATAAAATGCTTTTATATCTGACTTTGCAGCTTCGCCCTTGTTCCAACCGTCCTTCGCGATACTCTCATATGCCAATATAAATTCGTCTAATCCGAATAATAATGAGTATGCAACGCATTGTTCCACATGGCCGTCCTGTGGCGCCCTCATTTTGTAGTCGCCAACTGCTGCAATCGTAGTCGATTTGGTTTTGAATTCGAATCCTATCTTTGAACCGTCCGGCGTATACTCAAGGACACCGTCCATCATTCCGAACATTTGGAACCCTAAATCTGTGAAGTGTTTAACATCTTTTAAATTGTGTTCCCAAGCCGGACGTCCCGCAACCGAAGACGGTGCCTTCATTCTTACGACTTTGAACTCCGGATTCTCAACGTATTTTTCGGCGAATAATAAATCCCTTTGTACTGCTGCGTGAATTGCTGAACCATTTCTCATCCACCTTCTCTGAAACGGAAGGAATACTTGTTCGTCTTTTGGCTTACGTAACGCTTTATAGAATAATTCTCTTTCGCATTTTGACGCTGAACTTGGCGAAAAGGTAACAAGGCCCCTTTTAAAATTAATATATTTCGGATTCTTTATGTTGATGATTTCGTCCTCTAATATAGCCAAGTCAATCTCTTTATCCCTTGGTTCATCAAGTGTGCTATACGCATTTAAATGATTAATGAACGCCCAACGTATCGCTTCGCCCCTCTTAAATTCGCTTCCCATTCCTAAATCGTCTTTTATCTCCTGTCCTTTGCCTGTTACTAATCCCATGTTAATGACCCCCTATATATTTTATCTGAATGTTTCTATCTGAACGTTTTTATCAAACAATTATTTCTTATCTCTGCTGAACCATTCTTTTTTATTCAATTCGTTTTCGCCCCATCGGTAAGTGAACATTGCGTCGACCTTAACCGGTATGTCTAAGGTGCAAGCGCCTGTCATTGCTTCCTCTAAGAAGTCCACTTCCTCAACGGTGATATTTTCATCGACGTATAACAACGCTTCATCGTGTACGGTCGCCAACATCGCGTATCCCAACGTTGTGGCTGCTGCGTCTAATCTAATAAGTGCTAACTTCATAACGTCGGCGGCTGACCCTTGAATGATTGCATTAACCGCCATTCGTCGAACTCTCTCGACCTTTCCTTTGACGTCTTGAAACGCCCTTTTGAGTTTGTACGGTAGTTCCTTTTTGAACGCCCATATATTCGACGGTAGCTTTTCAACTCCTAGTCGTTCGCATATCTCCTTCGCAAGTTTGTCGTACTGAATAGCCTGTTGACCGTGTCCCGGGAATCTGCGTTTCCTTCCGTACATTGTAGTGACAAACTCGTCGCGCTTGACTTGTTCCCATACCGATTTAATCCATAACCCTACTTGTGGGTAGCTGATATAAAAATCCTCGATGAACTGTTCGGCTTCCTCGACGCTGATTCTTAATTGTTTTGCCAACGTCCTCATGGTAGTTCCGTACATTACCGCTAATAGTCCGACCTTCATCATCTTTCTTAATTTGGTACCGTCGCCACATTCTTCAATCGGCTTTTTAAATACCTTTGCCGCAAGTGTGGCGTATAAATCTATTCCCTTGTTGTACGGTTCTCTGAAATGTTCATCGCCGGATATATGCGCCAATACGCGGGGTTCAATCTGTGAATAATCCGCCCCGAATATTATTTGTCCGGGTGGTGCGATGAATAACCGCCTTGCTAGTGTGGGAATGTTTTGTAAGTTCGGATTGTTTGACGCGAACCTTCCGGTTACTGTGCCGTTTTGTTTGAATCCTCCGTGAAGTCTGCCGTCCTCTTTTATGTTGTTGGGTAGTTTGTCCACGTATGTTCCAACCAACTTCGTCAATTCTCGGTATCTTAGCAACGTTTTAATCCCATCATGTTCGACTTCATCGTTTAACCTTTTCAATGTGTCGGCGTCGGTGCTTTGCTTTTTGCTAATGTCCGGAAGCTGCCAATCCTCATAGAATATTTTCTTTAGCTGCGTCGGACTATTAAAATTAATATCTTTCGGGAAATAGTTCCACAACTCGGCTTCGGCTTCTGCAAGTTCCGCTTTCAATATGTCGCCATATTCCTTCGCGAATTTCGTGTCCACAATGAATCCGGTTTGTTCCATGTTGATACATACCTCGACAAGCGGGTTCTCTACGGTTTTATATAATGTGTGTACCTCTTTCAACTTGTCTTTGCTTAAGTGGGATAGCTGCCATTGGTAGAATCTCCACGTCAAGTCGGTGTCCTTCGCTGCATACGCAAGGGCTATGTCTAACGGTATGGTATTAAATTTACAATTCTTCCCGAATAACTCGGCGAACGTGTCGGACGGTTCCTTCAAGAACTTAGTCGCAAGGTCTTTCAATCTATACGAAAGTAAGTCCTCGGATAATAACCACATAATAATCATTGCGTCGGCTGCTAATCCATTTAGTCGTACACCCTCGTTAATCAATACATGGGTGTCGAACTTGGCGTTAAATAGAACCTTACCTATTGCCGGATTCTCGAAACATGGTCGTAATTTATTCATAACCACATCGTTCGGAATCTGCTTTCCCTCGTCGTGTCTTGTTGGTATGTAATAATGTAGGTCTGCAACCGGTAGGGTAACGGATAACCCGACAAGGTGGTCTATTCCGAATAGGTCAAGCCCTGTGGTTTCTGTGTCTACCGATATAATTGGTTCTTTTTCCATAAGTTCGACCATAGTGTCAAGCGCTGCTTCGTCTTGAATCAATGTATAATTTTTCGGTGTATTTGCAACCATATCAATTAATGTTTGTTCTCTTCTTTCGATGGAAAAACGCTTCCACATTCTAAGGGCTTCGGTCTTTGAGAACTTGGCTTGTGGTAGTGTGTCGCCGCTGCGCCATGATTCTCTGACGTCCCGAATTTTTACCATATCGGGGTTACTATTCTTCATTAATAGAACCCGTTCCCAATCCGCTTCGGTTACGTTTAAGGACGTTTCTTTTATTTCCTTGGCCTGTTTTGCCCTCGTGGTTTTTTTCTCTGCTGCTGCTGCGGGTGCTTCCCCTAAATTAATCTTTAAATTTTCGATTGATGTTTGAACTTTACTCATATGTTTGCGACCTCCTAAATTCTTATACTAGTTAATGTCGCAAAAAAAGACGGGTTGTTTCGCCCGTCATATAAACTATTCGTTATTTGATTTTATAAGTTTTACTGTTATCTTAATCATAATTACCATTGCGAACGATTGCCCATATGTTACGACCGGTAGGCTGCTATTAAACACGGGGGCCACAATATTAAATCCCCATGTTAATAGTACCGTAGGGATACCGAATACCACCGCCACGCTGATTCCTACCATTACGACCGATACTACGATTACCGCCATAAGTGACAACGCCGTGAATATAATCCCGCGCCCCTCTGTTATATCTGCAAAGCTTTCGTTCAACTCGCCCCATGATGTATGAACTGATTTAATTTGTCGCATATAAATTCCCCCTTATTGTTTGAATATTAACTTTCAAGTTTAACTAAGTATGGCCGAAGCGTATTAAACGCCCCGGCCATTGCTTAACTAATTAATTAAATTTAACTATATATAATTAGGTCTTAACTACCACTTAACTATTGCTTAACTAAAATGCAACTTCCGGGTCAACTGCGCCCCCTACTGCTGCGGCTTCATTGTTTGGGTCTGCAACCTTCACGTTGTCGCTTGGCGCCTTTCCTTCCTCTCCGAATACCTCGATAACCGGGAACCCACAATCTTTTAATTCCTTAACTTGTTGTTCTCTAGTTCTCGATTGTAAAACTGCTTCAAAGAATGAAACCTCTGCAACTGATTCGTCGAATTTATCGAATGATTCTTGTTCTGCTGCCTTCATTTTAAGGACGGGACTTAATGAATAAGCCGTATCTGTACCGCTGCCCACTCTCTTAAATGTGAACATGATTTCTTTTACATTATCCGCATATTCGTCGATGGAATCAATGATTGACTTTGCTTGATTCTTAGTTGCGTCGAATACTCTAGTTTCTCCGGTTTCAATATCTGCGAACGCGAACACATATCTTTTCTTAGCATAGAGGTGATTCCATTCCGGCTTACCATATGCGTCGGGTTCTCCGCCCTCATGCTTTGACGCTTCACATAATGCACATTCTCCACCTACACCTTTTGTACACGGTTGTGTGTATATACCTTTGTTGAATGAACCATGTGCCATATACTCAACATAGTCTTCTGCGCTTAATATTCTGACTTTGATTCCCTCTTTGTCTTTTAGTTTAATAAATACCTTTTTAAAATCAATGTCGCTGCCACCCTTGTTCGCACTCTCTTTCGCCTGTTGTCCTTTCGCACTAATTATGCCCATAAATTCGTCCTCCTTATTTTAAACCTTCAATTTTTATATATGAACGGTATATCCGTTATCAATAAGTTATTAGGCGACACCCATATTCTACAACGGACACCGTACTTTAATTAAAATATGTTTGCTACGTTTGTCTTTTGTTGAATAAACACCTTGAACGCGGCCCTTGCACGGAATACAACCGAACGAACCTTCCCATTGTATACTGCTTCACCTAATACCTCGGCGATGTCGTCGTTTCCGGCGCCTGTGCTTAATGCTTTAATAACTAGGTAGAATCTTTCGTTGTACTCTTTGAACTCTTCTATTATGGAAACTACACCGTCCAACGAATCCTTGCGGCAATGCTTATCCTCCGGGCTTTCGTCTGCGAACTTGGCAAGTATTATATCGCCTAATGTGTCGCCCTCTTCGTTAATAGTTTCATTGAGATAAACGCTTTGGCCCTTTTCATATGTAGGCTTTTTCTCCTTAATTGTTCGGTAGCTTCTCCAAACGTCGGCTTCTCTCATACTCATGTAGGTTCTTAACCTCTGCATAAAATGGCTTGAACCATCGTACTCTTTAGCTGATTGCCATATCGAAAAGTTATACGCACTCTCAAAGTCTTCTTTCGGAATAAATACGTTGTGTGATTCGGCGTTCTGTGAAGCCCTTATCGACTTTGCTACTACGAATCCTCTTAGTTCTTCGAATAAATCCACGATTGATTGTGCATCGCCTTTTGCATAGTTTATTGCTAATTTGTCAAGAACCTCATTATTATTTTTAAACATTTAAAATTCCACCTTCGCATATTATTTAAGAAGTTTCCCTCATACTAAATAAATATCGAAAGGTTTTCGGTGTTGTTGCGGTCGTATAAATATTTATATTAATTGAATACATAATATTTACACATAATTTTATATAATCATAATTTCGGTCACAACCCTACTTATTACCCCATATCTACTCGTCGTATAAACGTCCCTTGCAATAAGTATAATTATATACGTCGTCGTATAATAAGTAAAAAGGCGTGAGGTTGGATTGATGGTCGTATAATACTAATGATATGCATATCCTTTAATATCCTCGTTTGTTCTTTAATATCCTCGTTTGTTCTTTAATATCCTCGTTTGTTCTTTAATATCCTATGTTAAACCATGGGTTTTAAGGGAAATTTTATAATTCGTATTTTCCGACATAAAAAGGACAACCTTTCGGCTGCCCTATCTCTGTTATTCTACTAATTCCAATCACCATAGACCGGTGTATTAGTTGAATTTAAGTCAATTTCTGTGTCGATAAACATTTCGGAAGCGTGTACGTAGCTGCCGTCGCCCGGTAATGAATAGCCATAACCGAACATATATTCCGGGTGAGTGTACCCACTCGTTGTGGCATAGTCGGAGAAGAATAAAGAACCGGCGGGTATTGTCCTCATAAAGTCACCGGAAGTAAAGTATACATTGACGTCTGCGTCGATGTGAAACTCAAGACCATTACCATCGGGGGAATATGCTAAACCTGTTCTTATGCCGAAACTCAATTGGCCCCACGGTATAAAGAACAAATCATAGTTAGACTGCGGGTACCCTGTGGAAAGTTCTGTTGGTTTCGGATTCCCTAGTTCAAAAGTTCCCCATGATGTTCTGAACCTTATAATGTCTTCCCCGTTTGCCGCCACGTCCCTATCTGATTTGTTTATGGTTGTGAATCTTTCCTTTGGGTAGATGTGTCCTATAATCGACGTGTCGTACATACTTTGTACCTCTACAACTTCGCCTGTGTAATTAATTGATAAAAAACCCATATATTAAAAACCTCCGTTTGTCGTGAGGGTTGTACCCTTGTCCAAAAAGTTTCCCTCACAACGATTATTTGTAAGCAACTCTTCGCCACTTACAATAAATAAATATCGTCGCGTTTCTCGTTGTGTTGCGGTGAATATAAAAAGGACAACCTTTCGGCTGCCCTCATTACTGTGCTATTTTATAAGTCGGAATCTTTAAGCATTTTGTATATTGTATTAATTCCCTTATGTGTGATTCTTGTTTGTGGTACGGAATACCTATCCCCGAAGCGTTCCACTACTACCAACAACCCCTCTGTCACATACTTGGTATATGGCTTCCATTGTTGATTCTTACCTTCTAATTTATAAATGAATTTCTTATTTAAAAAAGCGGTGAATTTCCCAAGGGGTACGCCTAACTGTTTTGCCGCGTCGCTGATAAGTGTCGTTCCCTCGTTCTCAATATATGTGTCGTGTGCCGCAACCTTTGGCGCTGCGATTGCAATTTGTTCTTCCTTTGCTGCGATTTCGATTTTAGAATCTTTCATGTTTTGGAAGTATGCAAGTCCTCGTTCGTCCTCTGACATTGACAAGTATTGTTCCAACTTTCCGACCGGCTTTAATTGTTGGGCTTCGTCCATATCAACTAAAAAGTTTTTATACCTCATTGCCTTCTCGCTATGACATTCAAGTGCTAATCTTTTGCTTAACCAAGTTGACATATAAATTGAATTTCTATCGTTCGTGTTTTCTATTTCATCAAGAACGTAGGCTATATCTGAGGTGTGTACTTTGTCCACACCTGTGGACACCCTTATTAAGTTTAGCTTTTGGGTTATTCCTCTATCTGTCCATCTTATTTTTGTGTATCCATTTTGTATCCTTGTTAATCCGCAGCATTTCGCGGTATGTACTAAATTGATTAATGTTTTTCCCTCTGTTGTTTTAACTGATATGTCTTGTCCCTCGAATGTTTCTGTTTTAATATTATTCATCATTTTAAAAAACCACCTTCATATTTATTATTTTAAATCTGTACAATGAATAAATGTCGCGGTGACTATTGTCGTGTTGCGGTGAATATAAAAAGGACAACCTTTCGGCTGCCCTACATTTTCAAGAACCCGAATCCCACCGGCTTGACCTTAATGTCTGCTAGTTCCTCGGTGCTAAAATTATTTATATCTTTTCTATTCTTCGGGAATATGATTTCCGCAAGGTCTACGAATCCCGCTAATTTTTTAATGATACTTTGCTTCGCTTTTTCTCCGGCTGCGTCGTTATCTGTTGCGATAACAATTCGTTTAATACCGGTCATTAGTACAAGGCGCCTTTGTTCTTCTGTTAACGATGAACCACCCATCGCAACCGCAGACTTTCCATTCTGCCATAATGTCAATGCGTCAATCTCACTTTCTACAACGAATACTTCGTCGAATCTTTTTAACTTAACCACAAGCCATAATCCATAAAGGTGATTCTTTATTCTCTGCCCGTGTTCTGCATACCAAAATATTTTGTCCTTAACGCTGCGGTGCTTCCAATTTACAAGTCTACCCTTATAATCTACCCAAGGTATAACTATCGACCGTGTGGCGGGGTCATACCCTATTTGAACCGCCCTTTGTGTTTTGGCGCTAAGTCCTCGGCGTTCCAAGTATGGGTGACTATATGCGAAAGGCTGCAACAATTCCATAGGTAAGAATGTTTTTATCTCCGGTCGAAGTTTTAACTTCAATCCTAATTTTAAATTTTCGACGTCTGCATAGTCTGACGAATAGGTTTCAAGTATGTATTCCTCGGCTTCATCGTAGGTTTCATTCCTAAGATACGCCATTAACTTGATGAAGTTTCCCTTGCCCCATTCGTCGCTGACGCTGCCGGAATCAATCCACACGCCGGATTCTAGGTTACACGCAAAGGACGGGTTCCCCTCGTCCCTAAATGGGGAACAAGCGATTAACTTGTCGCCTGTCCACTTTTCCCTATTCCATGTATATAAACTTAACTCGGTTTCTATATCGACCGGAACTTCTTTCCCTCTCAATAAAACACCCACAATAATTCCCCCTTTTGGATAACTCTTTGAATATTAACTTTCAATTTAAAACATATCTGACGGTTTCGGTTCTTGTATATACCCAAGATTAAAATTGCATATTAGGTCTACCACCTCACCAACCCCCGGTTCTCTCGCTTTTCTTATTGCTACCTTTCCGATTCCGTCGCAAGCGTCGAATGTTAGCACCGTCGCCGCGTCTTGGATTACTGAAATAGTTTCCGAATACTGTTCTAGTGAAGGCGGCTTTACGATTCTAAGACCGGCTTCGTCCTCTTCCTTATTCTCTTTCTCTGCTGCGCCACCTACTTGATGTATTACTAATCCCGCTACGCCGTACCTTCCGAATAACTGACGTAAATTTCTCGACGTATTTGTCATTGCGTTACGGTTTCCGTCCTTCCCTCTATGAACCATAAGGTTGAATCCGTCGATAATAACGAACTTAGTATCCGGATACAATGCAAGGTCGGCTTCTATTACCTCCGGCGTAAGTCCTCCGGGTAAGTCCTCCATGGTTTTAATGATATAACTTGCGTCGTGTACACCCGGTTTGAAGTCCCCTAAATATTTTATATAATTGGATTCCTCGGTCGTGAGTTCTCCACGTTTTAACTCGGAATTATTGAAGTGTCCGTCTAACGTTTCGATTCTCGTTTCCTGTTGGTTCTTGCTTAACTCCGGTGAGTAGTGGAGGACGTCGAAGCCATTTCTCCATGCGTGCTGACCCATATGGGAACCAATCCAAGACTTCCCACGATTCGTAAACGCGGTTAACAATATATAGTCGCCCAACTCCATTCCCCCAAGGTGCTTATTAAGTGTTGGGTACGGATACGGTACATATTGGAGGTTCTTCTTTGATTTCCTAGCGAAATAGTCGGCTTCTCTGTCCTCTCCATTGGTGGCGAAATTGGTACCAACTGAAAAGTCGGTTGATGTGAGTTGAACTATTTTGTCGGCTTCCGATTTTAGCCATGCTGCGAACTTATCCCCGGTCATTGATTGGAACTTCTGCGCCGCTTCCGTTTGCAGCAACTCATACGATTTACGTTTTGCCGTGTCTTGCTTTAATCTTGTGATAATTCCCTTCATGGGTTCATTTACATTCGCTTGATACTCGAATCCCTCGAAGTCTGCCACTATGGTTCTATAGTCCGGTAAGCCGTCGTGGTTTGTGTTGTACTCCATGATGTAATTGAATACCTTGGATTGTGTCGGGAAGTCAATCGCCGATACACCGTATCTATTTAAGTCAATGACCGAACCTTCATCAAGTATTTTCGAAATTAATTGTAATTCAACCATATTAAATCCCCCTCTTTCTGTGGTCTACGCCACCAAACGAAACCGGAATCGTTGCGCCCTCTATTCGTGAAGCGATACGGTCGTCTAATATTGTTACTAGGTCGTCAATAGGTACGTTTGACGTGAATATTGTTGCTAACATTTCATTGTTGCGGTCGTCTATTACCTCATAGAACTCGGACTTGAACGCTTCGGTAGCGTCCCGAACTCCTATGTCGTCCATTACTAACAATGGAACTTTACTCATTAAATCTTTTAATTTATAATAGTTAATCGCTGCGGTATCCTTTAGCGCCAACGTGCCACGGAACATCGAATTGAATGTGTTTTGGAACTTACTAACATTCATAAATAATGCCGGTACATCGTCAAGTCGTGCTTCCTTTTTAACGTCTTGGATAACTCGGGCCGCTATGTACTCATTAATTATTATTGCGGCTGCGGTCGTTTTTCCGTTCCCACAACCCTTCCGATTCGTTTCGCTTGGTGTCCCGTGAAGGTACAATCCGACGCCCTCGTTAACTTGGGCCACTAGGTCACTAATATATAAGTTCAGCTTACGGAACGCCCTCGGATTGGATTCCTCTATCGGTAGGTCTTTCATTAACTTGTTAGCGAATAACTTGGGAATACCGGCAAGACCTAACGCCCCGCCGTTCCCTTTCTCTCCATGTAACTTAATGTAGGGGAAACATAGTTCGCCACATTGCGGCGTACCCGCCTTTTTACATTTTGAAGATAGTAAGCATTTGTTTTCATATGTCATACGGTTAACCCCCTATTTCCTTTTAAAACTCTTAAACTGTGCTTCGTCCTCTGCAATCTCTCTTTGTAGCTGCGCTTCCTCGTCCTCTGTGCGTACTGTTGCGCCGCCTGTTTTCTTGTGGTCGAATACTGAATCAACCCCGCCGGCTGCGTCTTCTCGTTCTTCCTCTGCCTTTGCTGCTGCCTGTGCCTTTGCGATTCTTTCGTCCTCGTCCTTGGTGTCGGTGCTTTCTGCATTTGCTATATCAATACATTTAGGAAATACCCACGTCACAAAGTTCCACAATGTAGGGGCTTCGAATCCGGGCTTCTTAAAAATCTCGTCGTACCTCATAACTAATATATCAATGGCACTAAATACAAGGTCTTTATCTGCATAAACTGAAACAACCTTTTGAGTTATTAACTTTGTAAACTGCGCCCAAGCCGCTTTCGGCATTGGATATTCATACGAATACTTCTCAAAATATAACCTTCTGAATCGTGATATTACGTCCCCGGCTTTGTACCCCAGTGCCTTCGCTTCCCTCTCCTGTGCTTCTGCCGTTACTGCTTCCGCTATATTGTCAACGGTTGGGTATACTGTGTAATGGCTATAGTAAAACGCATTTGCTTGCGATTTCTTTTTCGATACTAGTAAGATTGAGTCGCCCGAAGGTGTTCTGTAGGTTAACAATTTATCAATATATTTCTTAACGCTACGTTCTCCGACCCCCGCCGTGTCTGCAAGTGTTGCTTGTGTAGGATAACAACAACCCTTACTGTCGACATATGTTCCCAATACCATAAATACTTTGAAACTGTTACCGTCTAAATTAGTCAACATTCCTTCGCCTATTAACTCCGTCGTAGTCTGTAAAAATAAATCAAGATTCATAATAGTTAATACCTCCATCGTTTTAATATCGCTTGTGGCATATAGACCGACCGCAACTTATGTCACTACTCTTTAAGTTCTTTAATAATAAATAAGGTTAGATATATAAAGACAAGACTTTGTAGGCAACCTCTGCGTACTATCTAAATGCAATATGCGTATGATATATAATGTCGTCGCATATTATTATTGTTTCGGTATGGCGTATAATCTTTTATAAAAAAAGAACGCCCTCGGTATCACCCGAAGACGTTTGTGTGTTCTATTTCCTTTTAGCAACCTTTGTTATATCGAATAACCCGGCCGCACTTAATCCTAATAATACCCCTTTAAATAATGTCAATTGGATTGTAGCTTCCGGAACGATGAACACCGCCCCAAGCATTCCGGTACCTAATGAAACCAACGGTATAAACTTTTTAGGAACTCCCACACGTTTTAATACTTCGTTAATTGATAGGATTGCCGCAACAATTATTGGTAATGAATATGTCATATAATAACCCCCTTTTATTTATCTTCGTCTTTTGCCTTTTTAGCAACGGCCACTTTGATGTAGTCGACGTCTTCGGTAAGTCTGCCGTACTGTGCCGCTAGTTTCTCGAAATTCTTTGATATATCGTTAATGAAAGTGATAAGCTTATCCTCTCGAAGTTTTGATTCGTCCCTCGACGTCTTGTTCTCCCTCAACTGATACATAAATAGGAATATAAATAGTGCTGCCCATATTCCTTGTGTGTTTGCCATTTCGACTAATGTGCTTTCCACTTCATCGCCCCCTTGTTTAAATTATTATGTCGGTGGAACCACGTCCGGAACTCTCGGAAATAACTTCGGGTCCTCCTGTCCTAATACCCATAAGCCAAGGCCCTTCGCCCCATAGTCGTCGACCGCAATGTTCATTAATGTGTTGAATGTGTCCGCGTCACCTACATATGCAATCGAACACCCTTCGGCGTCACCGACGTATATGTTTGCGAACCATAGCCCCGCGTCAATTAATTTTATTTTAATGTCTGCGGCACCTTGGAACCCCGGGATATTTATTAATTGGAATTGATAGTCTAGCGAAACCCCCGAAGTGTCCGTCCTTGTGTTTGGTTCATTAAGTCCGGAGTATATCAAATAACCCCATTTGTCATAGGAATATCCGGGCCGTTCTAATTCACCAAAGTGAAAAGTCTGCCCTCCAACCTCAACGTCGAACTTCTCCATCGGTTCCCATCTGTCGGTCGATGATATGCCCAAGACGTAAACTCTGACTTTTGAATCATTCGCATATATACCACAAGCGCCGCCGGCGGTTCTTGACAATGTAAGCGGTGTACTTCCGAATACCTGTTTTAAGCCGCCATTTGCACCCATGTAGAAGTAACCTTTTCCCTCGTGCATTATTACCTTTAGACTAAGACGGTCGCCCACAACCACGGAATCGCTTAAACTCTCGGTCGCTAATACTGTCACGTCCGGATATGGATTTTCTAATAATAAATCGACCTCACGGGTTACAAAATTAATAGAAAAGACGTACCCATTGCCCGCGCCGGTAGACCCGAAACGGATTCCCACCTTGGTTCCTTCCTCAACCAATACGTCCGCGGTTACTTGGACGTTACCATTAAACATATGATTGAATATAAGTTGACCGCTGCCGTTTAATGCTGCGGGGTCTGTATAATCAAAGTACGCGTATCCGGTGTAATCGTAGGTGTCTATGTGTGGCGACCAATGGCCCCGTGAAAAGCCGTCGGTGTAACTCCTAACACATTGACCGTCCAAGTATGTCGAACCATTCGAAATGTATGTTCCTTCCGTCCTATAATATGAGGTATCTTCTAACGACGGATTAACGTCCACATAATGCGAATACCTATCTTCCCATAGAATAACGGGCCGCGCTTCCTGTCGTAGTATCTCGGTGGATATTACTAGCGTTTCGGGAATAGCAACGTCGACCTTGTCCTTGTTCTTAAATGGTTTTATATTGACCGGAAGGGTAATGTCCCCGCCGCGAAGATTTTCATTGAATCCACCGCATATTACGAACCCGTAAATCTGCGTGCCGTAGTCGCCTAACTCGCCATTAATAGTAATATTGCAGCCGTCTGCGTCGAACGTATGTGGCCCCAAGTCATACCAATGGGAAGCCTTAAACATATATGGATAGTAGTCCGGAAGACTTTGTCCGCCTAATGTAAACCCTACCCCGTCAATATTGCCACCTAACGTCGATTGACTATATCCGGGAAACGATACAAGGGCAACAACTCGGAACGTTCCTACCCCCGGATTAACGCCATATATTAGACTTCCTTCGGTTTCGTCCTCAAGTGTGCAAGTACCGTCTACATCGTTCACAAGATAATCAACCCTATCGCATTGGTTCCCCGCGAATGATGTTAAAACACCGTTAACGTTTCGGTTGACCGGGTTGGGCGCTGCTGACACTTTTCCCGAGGACGAACTCACGCTTTTAACTATTTGCCTTATATCCGTGAAGCTGCTTTGCTGCGTTTTCGAATATGATGTAATATAATTCTTTGCGTTATATGTTCCGTGGGCTGCCGTTTCCTCCACGATTTGTCCATACTGTGCGCCCCTAAAATCATAAACATGGGGAAGCAATAATTGATTCTTAGATAGTGGGTCTTCGAATCCGCTTTGCATTAAGAACTCTTGATTCTCATATATGATGGTTACCCCGTCTATACCGTAATGGTAGTGGCGCCTTAATCCGTTTTCCCACTCCAATAAATTACGGAATGTAACGGAAGAACCGTGCAAGTTGTCCGGGTCGCTAATTCCCCAACGATTGCCATAACCGGCGCACCCTAAGAATACTTTGTCTATGGTAAGAACTGCTGCGGGATTATTCGCCTTGTCGAAACAATTCGAAGCCCAAGCTGCCACGTCATTAAACCACCACGTCGGAGTTGACGCCCCCGGCGCTGAACCGCCCCAAGCGAAGTCATAACTCATTAATTGTATTTCGTCTATTAGGGCGGCGCCTGTGTCGTCTGTGCTTATAGCGAATAACTCATAATTATGGAATCTGTAATAATAAGGTATTTGAACGCCCCACATTGCGAACGAATTTATTCTAAGTTTTAAATCCCTCGGAGTGCATAGGTCACGTTTTAATAACTTTAAAAACTCGACGTACTTCTCGTCATAAGCCACGGTGGTGACTACTCCGGACAAGGTGGCTTCGACGTCCATTTCGATTCCTTCCCATTGTAGCGGAACCGATTCGGGTATGTATCCGTTGATAACTCTTGACATTGCATATAAGTCGAATATCTTTCCCATTTCATAAATAAATTGTCGTTGTGGGTACCTACCCTCTGCATTGATTACGTCGTTATCAAGGAACGGCTGAACCTTCCCCCACCCGAAACATACTGCTTGCATATACCACTCAATGTCCGGGTATTTTATATTATCCCTTTCATTCTCAAACTTCATATACATTCCTGTGTGCGTTCCATCGGCGTTAAAATATAGGGCGCTTTCACCCCATGAATAATTATAGACTTTACCTTCTGCCGTGACCCCGAACTCGTGTAACCCTATCGAATAAATCTTATGTGAGAATTGTTCTAAGTCTTTATTGTATGCGGCGCTTCCCGCATTTAAAGACCAAGTCAATATTTTTCTATCATCTGACATATAGTGAACCTCCTTCTTGAAAGTTAATATTCAATTAAATTCTAGTTAAATTTTATTTAATTCTAATTAAGTATTAGTTAAATTTGACCGGTGAAATCGTTCGTCTTTTATGTGATAACACGAACGTTCAACCCTTATATTCTCGAACGTCCGTAAGTCCATTGCATAAATTCGGCGGTTCCATAAAATCCAATCCCGACGTCTTTTAAATATGCTATACCCCCGGAAGTGTACGCTATTTTATAGAACTCAATTCGAAACTTTGCCGAACCGCTTGGGGCAAGTAGGAAACGCCTTCGCCCTATATAGAACGGGTTATTATTAATATTGACGAATCGTTCGCCCGCAAGTGGAATAGGTGTACCGTCAACCTCTGCAATTATCGTCGACGCGTGGATTTTTATTTCCGTGTCGGCTGCTGCGCCATCAACCCAAAATTCCCTTGTATACTTATAATGTAGCGGGTGGTTATTAAACAATGATTGGATACCCGAATCGTCCGGGTTGTCCTCCATAATTTTATCGTAAACTCTGCCGCCGGGTTCCAACAATACGCCGGACGCCGTGCTTATTCTGCATAGGTCGAAGTCGTCCTTTGGGTATATCGTAAAGTCAACGCCCGCCGGTAGAATCTCGACGTCCCAATCGTCCGGGTAATAGTTGGGTAGTGTAATAACTTGGTGTCCTCGGCCCATTATGTTATAACATCGTGTATCTAGGTTTAACGTTTGTGCTGCGCTGCCTTCCTCGACATAGGGGTCATTGACCGGAAGTGTCGACGTTTCATCACTTATATTAGTTTGTCGTTTAAGCATTTCTCGCGTGTTAGGAACCCACCCGGTTAATGTGTCCCCGGGTTGGAACTGCATATCTGTAAAGTAGAACGGTGCGTCGTTGTTGTCCTCATCACGGCTGACCGTATCATCGACACATAATACTAGGTCTAAAAATTCTACTTGTTTGGTATCGTCTGACGGATTGACGGTTCCATAATATCTCTTATAATCCTTATTAGGCATTGTCGAAACTCCATCGTATTTCCGAAACATGGCCCACCCATGAACAAGGTATTCCGCCACCTTGGAACATTACATCGGTAAGGTATATCGTTCCGGTATAATCTATCATTTCAAGCGACACGTCTATATAGTCGACCTTCTTCGACGTGTCTGCTGCTACTACTTTACTTAATATGCTGAATGAAGAACTATTCACCGCCATATTATCGCCCCCTTTTTATTCTGTAGTGTCTGCTATTGAAAGGAACTTTTCTTCGGAAGTCCCGTCGACATAATGAACAACCACCTTTAACCCGACGAAGGGTTCCGCTAATGTTCCGCCCCTTGTGATTGTGCCTTCGGTAGCAACTGCCGCCGATATGGTGTAAGAACTACGATTGGATACACCAAACACCCTTTGCGTCAACTGATTTGTTGCGCCATAACTTCCCACGCATTTGTAAGACCAATCGCCGGAATATCCTTGGTTATCTAAACCGAACCCGGTTCCTACTTGCGCCCATTCTGCGCTGCCCTCGTCAAACCTCGTATTTAATAAATAGTTGAATACCGACAATTGCTTCACGTCGGTGGTACTTACTAAATCGGTGGAAGCTAACGTCTGCGCTTTGTCGTCCACCGCCTTACGCATTGCGTCCGACAATAGTTTCTTAGGTTGCGCCAACTCAACGACCGTCTTTTGTGGTTCTCTGACGTTGAACTGACGGCGCATAATACGGGACTTGACTTCTGTGTATAGTAGTTCTTTGTCTACTGTATATACTGTGTCACCTATCTCGAAGCTTTCGTGTTCGTGTCCGCTTAATATTGATAAATCTTGAATAGTAATAACGTAAGCAATCTGCGGTTTGCAGCCGTCGGCAAGAATGAATTCCCCGTCGTCCTTAAGGTTCTGCGGGTATACGTAAGTTTCGTCTTTGAACTGTCCAATCCTCACGCGGTTACGTAGTCCAAGGGTATCAACCCATGTAAAATCCTCTATATACTCAAGGTTATTATTTACGGATTTGACGGTTAAATCACCCTTACCATAAAGGTATAATCTAGTCACTAGGTCATATGTGTTTATGTTTCTTACGATTTTCTTTAGGTTTTTAGCGTAATAGAATCGCACTCCATTGTCCTTCCCGCTTGTTATTACTAAACTAATCTCTTTCGCTTCCTCATTAAAAACAATCTCGCCGCCCCACGTGCTGACTATATCCCGTAAACATTCAAGAACTGACTTCCATTCGGCCTTAAAATCTCGAAGTTTCGTGTCCGGAATCTCACAACGAACTAATGTCCAACCGGTATCGGGTAAGGCTGCATTTAGTACCGTCTGAATTGCCATGTAAGCCGTAACTTGTGTTAAGTCCACGGATATAACCTTGAAGTCCCTTAACTCATAGAAGTACGCTTCACACGTAAATGAAGTGAAGACCTTTCCGTCCTCGCCCCTTTCGTCGATTGCTTCCCGAATTATAAACATTCTAGTACCAATTTTCGCAATCATTTCGACCGGTTCGTCCCCTAGTTCTTTTCTTCTCGGGTCATTGACCGGAAGCTTAAATGTCAAGGTACACGCTTCGTTTATTGTTTCGTCAATGATTATGTCGTAGGCGTTTCGCAACTCTCCGGCGTAAACCATACCGGAAGCCAAGTCCCTAAACATATTTAGAGGTTCACCCGTCAATGCAACCATTTTCGCAATGGCATATCCTAGAATCTGTATCTCGTCGATTACCGGTGTCACCGATGTGTATTGAGTGCTTAACTCTAGCTTGACTTTTATATATCTTTCATTTGAGGATATAATGGTTCCGTCCCCTCGTATCTTTTGGTATGATTCCCACGTGTTACTGTCGCTGCTTGTGCTTGTGTAAATATCAACGGTACACGCCGAAGGATTTGTAAAATTAAGTTGAATCCTTCCATAATTCTCGAACGGAATTCCTAAGTCCATGACCTCACTTTCCCACGTATAAACTCCGGTGGCATATATCCCGGCGTCATTCGCAAGCTGCAACGAACCCGGCGAAGTCCAATAGTCCAACATTTGTTTGTCAATAACCGCATTTCTGTATAATTCCATTTGTTCCGGCGTCCATACTTCCCCGGATTGATATATAAATTCGTCAATGAATCCGTCGAATGAATATTGAAGTCCGGCCCAACTACTTAACATATCGCCCACGGTTAAACTTCTTGTATAACTACCAACCGCCACCGCCGTGCTGCTTAACAACCAACGAACGCCATTGACGTACACTTCGTCTTTATAACTCGCGTTATCGTCGTGTACCCAAACGATATGATATAACGTATCCGCAACGAATAGGTTATTTGTTTGACCGCCGCTTCCATCGGAGTATAAACTTATGCTACCATTGCTGCCATAAAGCCTAAAGTTTAACTGTGCGTTATACATCGCCATATGTATTCCGTAATTACCCCAACCGTCGCCCCTATTGGTCGCTAGTATGTGCCAACCGGATACGTCGGAAGCTGCGGGTTTTACCCACATAGAAACCATTCTTTTCGTGCTACTCGGGAACGCTTGATTCTTCCACCTATAAGCAAAGTTATTAAACGTAGTGGCTTCCCCCCTAACCCCTTCAACGTAAGTTGGTGTCCCTGTTACTACCACACCGCCCAAGTCCTCTGAATTACAATATAAGAACGGTTTAATCGGTACGGCTTCGACCCCGGCTTGAACGAAGTCGGCCTTATTCGTTATTAATGCTTTTTGTACTGCCATTGCTACCACCTCCAAAATTTTAACCTCATAGGCATTACTCTACTTGGTACATATACAATAGGGATTAAACTATCCGGAGTTAATACAACCGTTCAATGATATTAGGACGTAAGAGAAACCGGAGGGGATTCCTTCCGGTTATATTGAAAGTTAATATTCAATTATAGATATGTGTCCCGGTAAACAAGGCTTAAACTTGTTACCCCTCCGGTATTTGCAACGGTGTTTTCACCTTCTGATAAGGCGAAGAAGTCACCGCTTAAATATTGGTACGCCCCGGAAGTTCCCTTCGTGATAGTGGCTTCCTTACAATCCACGACGTATGTTCCCGCTACTGCGGTACTATTAAACGTTAATGTCTGAACAATACCGTCGGCCCTCGTATTAACAACCGTGCCCGCACCGCCACCGTGTACAATAGCGATTATTGGTTGCGATAAGTATGTCCCATTATTAACCGCGGATAAGGTACCACTTCCGGATACTGTGGTTGGTGTTATTGAATACAGAAACGGGTCACTACAAATAAATTGTAAAGTGAATGTTCCCATCGCCCCGATTTGGTCTAATGGTATTTGACTGGTGATTCTCGCATAATATAGCTTGTCGGGTTCATCGTCGAATATTAGAGGCCTAGCCCCCAACCTCGGATTAAGGAATCCAACCAATGTGCGTAACTTTGTCTTTAGGTCTGCGGCACTCGCCGCTATAATTGTACAAGTTGTACCTAATGGCCTTGAACCATATTGAACCCCGAAGTCCCATGCACCGTCTTTCCCCGGTATGGGTTCGAAGTTCTCCCTTAATGGGGGAATCATAGGCACATTTTTACTATTCATAAGAATACTTAATGTGTCGCTATGCGTCCCGTCATATTTAAAACCTATCATCTGAACACCTCCTTTTATGTGACTTCGGGTTTATTATTTACCCCGTGACCGGTCTGCGTTTCGCTGCAAGTCATATAGTTCGTTTGATATTGTTCTCGCGTCGTTTTTATCACTAACGGTCATATTAGCAACTTGAACTAATGGCGCATTGTAGTTTGTGCTTCCGTCGGTTGTGCTACTCTCTCCGCCGCTGCCACTTTTACCGCCTACCATCGACGCGACGTCTACTCTTCCCGCTTGGTAGTTTCCTACCTTTGGAGGGTCGACCTTCATGTCACCGATACCGCTATATGTCTTTTTGATTACATCTACACCCGCAAGCACATTGTCGACAAGTGACGGTGAATGGCGTTTGAACGGATTTAATTCGCCTAAGAACTCTTTGGCCCTCGCAACCTTTTTCTTAATACCTCCGATTAACGAACCAAGTGAACCCATTACGGTTCCTACCAACCCGCTAAATACTCCGGCGATGAACGTTTTAATTCCGCCGAATATACCGAATACGGATTGTGACAATCCGCTGAACCTTCCAAGTATCCGACCGATGAATCCACCTACGCTACGTATAACGGTGCTAAATAATCCGCTGAATAATCTAATAAAGCCGCCTACGAATCCAACAATTACCTTTATGATTTTACCCATAAACCATAATTGAATTAGGTTCCATACTAGCTTAAAAGCTGACTTGGCAAGGTTTTTAATACTGTCCCATAATTTGCCCCATTGACCCGTTAATGCGTAGGAGAATACTTCAATAATACCTTTTATAACCCCAAGCGCGCCACTGATTACGCCCTTGATGTTGTCCCATACTTGCATAATAATTGCTAGGATAAGTGGGAACGCAAACTTAATAATTGCGACAATAAGATTTATGATGGGTTTTAATACTGCCCATATCATTTTCCATGCGTTCGAAGCTGCTGCAAGGAACGTCGGCATAATTTTATTCCACCACGCGGATAAGGCCGCGAATTGTGTTCGGACGAATCCAACGATTGCCGCGATTGCCGGTCGTACAAATGCAAGTATCGCGTTCCATATTGTGATTACCTTCGCGCGGAACTGTTCGTTTGTCTTCCACAAGTGAATAAGCGCCGCAACGAATAATCCTATCCCTAATACGACCAAGGTTATAGGACTAAACAACGCCGCGATTGCGCCACCCACTGCCGATAGAACCGTCATTAAACTCGCGAACCAACCTAGTAAGACCGGAAGGAATCCGACGAATAACAACAACCCACCCACTACCAATAAGAAGGCTGCGGATATTGCTAGTGTGTAACCGATGAACTTTTGCATTGATGGGCTTAAACTCGTAAACCAATTGATTAACTTAGTCAACCACTCGGTTACTTTCCTTATTATGGGAATGAACATCGTCCCGATTACAATTTGCGCCGTTTCGAATGAACCGCCAAGGGCTTCAAGTGAACCGTCCAAGTTGTCCAATTGGTCTGTTGCTACCTTGTCCGCGGTTCCCCCGGCTTTTTCTAGCCCCGCCGTATATTCTGCCAAGCCTTTCGGGTCTTCCATTAACGCCAACATTCCGGACATTGCTTGGGTTCCGAATATTGTTTGTGCTGCGGCTGCCCTTTGAACGTCTGACATACCGGCGAACTTGGTTTTCATACTCCCAAGTATTGACGATAGTGGCTTCATTTTACCGTTTGCGTCTGATATTTTAATCCCGTATTTATCCATGATTGAAGCGGCTGCGTCTGATGGTGCCGCAAGTCCCGCGATTGAAGACCGGAGAACTGTTCCGGCTTGTGACGCGTCAATTCCAACGTCGCCCAACTTTCCGGCTGCTGCTGCAACTGATTCAATCGACCACCCAACGGCTTTCGCTGCCGGTGCTGCGTACTTCATTGTTTCCCCAAGTCCCGCAACCGTGGTGTTTGACGATGTGAACGTCTTTGTTAGTACGTCCGCAACTCTTCCGGATTCGCTTGCTTCTAGTCCAAAGGCACTTAATGCGTTCGACGCTATGTCTGCCGCAACTGCTACTTCTACCCCTCCGGCCGCTGCCATGTTGAGAACTCCGGGCATTGCTGCGATTATCTCTGTGGCGTTGAATCCCGACATTGCTAAGTAATTCATTCCTTCCGACGCTTGTACTGCGCTGAATGAGGTTTCCGCCCCTAGTTGTAACGCCTTCGAACGTAGGTCGTCAAAGTCTTTACCGGTTGCCCCGGATACTGCGCCAACTTGTGACATACCCTTCTCAAACTCTGCCGCCTTTTTGACGGCCTTACCTATTCCATACGCCGCGGCGCCACCAACAACAGCCATAGTCGCGCCTATCTTTTTAAAATCGGCGGAAGTCCTTTGCATTGACGCTTGCGCTTCGCTAAGTCCTTGTCTAAATTCGTCCGTTCTTAACTGTAAATGTGCGATGATATTACCGGCGTTCATTCTCCACCCCCTTTAAATGGACACTCTTATATTAATGTTTTTTTCTTTTCTGCATTTTCTTTCATAACTTTACGAACATTATTCATTTGGTTCTCGGCTTCCTCGTCCATTGTTTCCTTTGTGTAGTAGGCTTCATCGGTGCCGCTGATTTGGCTTTCGAATTGTGATATAAGTTTCTGTGGGTCGTTAACTTTTGGATTGTGCGCTATCGCAAGCAACGTCAAGTTCTTACTAGCTTCACCCTTTCTGATACGGCCTAAATACGGTTCTATATCATCGGGATAAACGTCCTCTAGTATCTGCTTTTTACTCCACCCATAGCAGGACGAAAGGGCATGGATAACGTCGTACAACCATGCCCCATCGTCTTCATTATTGGATTCGCCCGTAATGGTGGGTTTTTTTATTTCTCCATCTTGCGGGTCATTGCGTTTTTTACTGTATTAAATACGTTTTGAAGGTTGTTAATCTCCCATATTGCGTTTAGTAATTCAATTCCGCCTTCTAGTCCGATTGTTGGGTCTTCTGCGATTGTCTTTTTACTCAACCCGGAACCTAACGATATTACATCAACGACTTGTTCCCATGATTCCGCCGCTGCGCCTAAAATTGCATTGATGAATGAACCTTCGTCGTCCTTGTCAATCTTGGACATATCAGTTAATACCTTTGTCGGCATTGTTTTTAATATGAGTAACACCTTTGCATATTTTCCAAGCGGTAACTTACTGATTGTGTATGTATTACCTCCGAACTCTACCTCTTTACTCATAGCAATAATGTTGTTTAATTTCTCTGACATTATGATTCCCCCTTTCTATTTTGTGTTATTTAATTTTCAATACGTATCTAATAAATAAACCCGGAAGCTTTCGCCCCGGGGTCTGTACTTATATTGCCGCAGTATCTCCAATCGCCGCAAGGTAGTTTCCGTCTGATTTTGTTTCGTCGATAAGTGCCACGAATGTAACTTCGTATACTGTCTTTTCATCGAACTTATAGGGAAGTTTTACCTCTCCAACAATAACCGCCTTATATAATGTTATATCAAAAGACGCGTCGCCCACCGGTTTGAATGCCGGGTGTAATGTTAACTCTAACGCACTATCACTCAATTTCTTTCCCGGTGCTGACCCTAGTTCCATTGAAGTAGTACCCACCATTGTTCCTGTCGGCATTGCTATTTTTAATTTATCAAGTGTAATTTCCGCAAGTGTAACTTTAACAGAAACCGCTTCACCTACAAGGACTTTATCCGCCACGGTTTTTCCGTATGCGTCAACCACAATGTCTGTGTATTCCGGTTCATAGCTAAACTCGCACCCACCGTCTGTATGTCCTAAGTCTTCCGTACCGAAAGTTAAAATCTGTCTTCCTATTTGGATATTCGCTAAATCGTTTGCCATAATCTTCTCCCTCCTTTGTCGGCATTGTTTTTAATATGAGTAACACCTTTGCATATTTTCCAAGCGGTAACTTACTGATTGTGTATGTATTACCCCGAACTCTACGTATGTACTCATATCAACAATGTTATTTAATTTCTCTGACATTATGATTCCCCCTTTCTATTTTGTGTTATTTTGTACACTAATTTTCAATACGTATCTAATAAATAAACCCGGAAGCTTTCGCCCGGGAACATTAACTAAATCGCTGCAATATCTCCAATGGCTGCAAGATAATCGCCGTCTTCCTTTAGTTCGTCGATAAGTGCCACGAATGTAACTTCATATACTGTCTTTTCATCAAACTTATATGGAAGTTTTACCTCTCCGATGATTGCCGCTTTATACAATGTGATGTCGAACTCTAAGTCGTCCACCGCTTTAAAAGCCGGGTGCATTACTAATGCTAGTGCGCCGGTGCTTAATTTCTTTCCCGGTGCTGAACCCATTGTCAGCTTTTGTGAAGTAGTACCCACCATTGTTCCTGTCGGCATTGCTATTTTTAATTTATCAAGTGTAATTTCCGCAAGTGTAACTTTAACAGAAACCGCTTCACCTACAAGGATTTTATCCGTCACGGTTTTTCCGTATGCGTCAACCACAATGTCTGTGTATTCCGGTTCATAGCTAAACTCGCACCCACCGTCTGTATGTCCTAACTCAATAGCGCCGTAAGTTAAAATCTGTCTTCCTATTTGGATATTCGCTAAATCGTTTGCCATAGGTTTTTCCCCTCCTTTATGTCCCGTATATCCGGGCGTATTAGTTGACTTCGCTTATAATAGAACTAATCTTTGACTTTACAAGTGAAGTTTAATGAATAAATAGAATTACTGTTCTCGTCCTTACCTATGAATATTGGAATCGCTTGGTCTGCCAAACAAAAGGCGACCCACGTTTCCCCAACGTCAAAGAACTCGGCACCGTTAAGGCCTTCGAATATGTCAAGGGCCAACGTTTCACCCGCTGATTGTTTATGGGTTCTTATTAACACTTGGAAACTAATCTTTTTTATTCTCGGAATACTAGGGTCTACCGTTCCGCCGGTTAACTTTACCGCAGCACAATCAACCTTCGATTCTGCCGGGAACCCATTCGCGTAATATTTATATGGATAGTTCGTCTTTAAGAACCCTACTAAATCCATGATTTTCATAATAAATCCCCCTCTTTTAATACCCCATCGCGGTTCTAACCTCGTCCGCTATGTGTCTATAGAAACTTTCTTCCTCACCTTTTAACGGTCTTTCTAGGTATTTATTTCCGACCGTGTAATTAGTTCCCGACCACCCGGTTGTCCCCGGCTTTGCTAGGGATTGGGCGCCAAGATTATATTCCCCTTCGTGAATCCATAACGCATAATTAAAATCGCCACTGCCGTTACTCTCCGACACGGAATATTCAACCGTTCCGTCGACCTCTCCGACCTTCGTATTTAATGCCGTACTGTGTGACCTCTGCAATACTCCTTTGTCTGTGGGTGCAATCTCTGACGATATACGAACCAACTCGTCAAGACAATCTTGTAGCCCAAGCATTGCGCCGTCGTAAGCCCTACGTTCTGTAAGTACCATATTTTGTAGGAAATCACTTGGGTCGAATGATACTGTCATATTATCCGCCATTAGACCACCACCTTAGTGATTAAAATTACGCCGCCTAAATCCTTTTTAAAATTGATATTTAAAGGGTGTTCAATAACGACGTTTCCGTTTGCTTCTGTAAACTCTAAATTGTCCGCATATCCAATATCTACAAATCCATTAAAATATATGGTACCTTTTCCGATTACCTCTACCCCATTACTGTCGGTTGTCAATACTGTGGAGTTATTTACCCGCGCCTTTATAATATCTACTACGCCCGGGATAGTATCGCCCCAACCATCAAGCCCCGCTGACCTCGTGATTGTGACTTTATCATTTACCGGAATCATACTCGTTCATTCCCATACTCGTCGTAGTATCTCTTGCGAGGAATCGAACCAACCCGTCCACTTACTGATTGACCAATTTTACGCCCTAATATTCCTATAACTTGCGGTGCGATTGTGCGGTCTATTCTAGCAAGTGCGACCTGTATCCCGTCAACCATAAACGATGTGACGCCCTGTTCGGCACGCTTCATCATATCGTCAATTCTTAATAACCATATAGCTTGTTCAAAGATTGCTTCTTCCGGGATAGGTCTATACTCAACGTCGTACTTGTACCCGTAGATACGATATAAAACTTTAGACGCATTATTAACCGCCCTCGTTTTCAACGAATTATCTGCGTCAACCCATGCGTCGTTATTTACAACGAATCCTTCGAAGTATGCGTCTGCCTGTGTTAAATCTAGCAACATAATATCAACCCCTTTTAATTATTTACGTTTTCTAGCTGCTGCTTTTGGTGCCGCTGCTTTTGGTTCTTCGACTTCCGGTTCCTCAACTTTTGGTTCCTCTGCTTTCTTAGCTGCTGCTTTCACAACTTCCAAGCCGAACTCTGCCGCGATTCTTTTGCCAAGTTTTTCGTCCTCGAATGTTCCCAAGCCCTTTCTGAATCTAGTCCCCGCGATTGTTCCCTCATAGTTTGTGTTCGCCGCTTTTAGCTTAACTGACATATTTATTCCCCCTAGTATTTATTATTGAAAGTTGATATTCAACTATATGTTTATAAAAGAAAAGGGTGGCGACGGTCATTAAACCATCAACCACCCAAAGACTACTACGCCTTTATAATTCCTTTAAGTCTAGCCGCTGCTTTCGGATTGAATATTGCAAGTCCGCAGTAAAATTCGATTCTAGTTCTGAATACCGGAAGTGAATCCAATTCGCCTAAATCTCTTACTGAAACTTCTCCGTTTTTTAATCCGGAAACAAACTCTTCCGCGCCGAACTTAATCGCATAGATTGAACCGGTAGAACCTATTGTAGTTCCTTGGTCTTCTGTCATTGGAAGGATACTGTCCTCTACTGTTCTGATTGCAACGTCGCCGAAGTATTCAACGATTCTTCCGAACTCGTCTGTTCCATTCTGTAAGTAATGAGTTGAACTAACTAGGATTTTCTGTACTTCCCTTTTCATTGACTTGGACATAATTAGAACGTCTGCACCACCTTCTACTTTGTCAAGTAATTCGTTAAGTTCGTTAACTCCGATTACTGCGCCGTCCGGTGCCATTTCCATCTCTTGCGCTGAACCGGCAAGTCTGATGTTTATTCCGTCAAACTCTAGTGGGTCTGTAGAAGAATTACCATGGAAAAACTTATTTGTGAATGTTCTCGATAGTGCTTTGGACTTCATGCTTGTTTGGTTAGCCCTAATGTCGTTTATGTTACCTCTAGTCTGAACGATGTATCTGTCAACATCTACGTCACCACCAACGATAACAAGTCCTTCGCTTGCCTGTGTAAGTGTTCCGCCACCTTCAACGTAGGGTTCTCCTACCCCTCTGAACGCAACTGATGGTAATATACCCTCAATATTGTACTTGTATGAGTTACCCGCTATATCCATAAACGGTAGTAATTCTAAGATAGGTGAAGTTCTAGCAAATATTTCAATTACGCCTTTCTGCAATACGTCTGTGGAATATTTTGCTGATTCTAATAATGTTAAAGCCATTTTAAGTCCCCCCTTTAATCCGCTTAGTAGCGGTTATGTTTTATTTTTTAATACTCGAATACGCTGCTTTTAATAGTTCCATTGGTGTCAATTTGCTAGTGTCGGCACTCTGATTACCACTCGGATTCGTAGACCCTCCGATTGCTTTCTCTGAATTATCTTCCTTAACTCCGAATAATCCTTTTGATTCCGCGTTCGTAAGCCATGCAAGTTTTGCTTCCGGTGCCAACTCGGGAATTAATCCTCTGTATTCTTCCGGGATAGTTTCAAGTTTTGCGTCTAACATAACCGTGATAATTCCCTCTAATGATTCAACCCTATCTTTTCCGGTCTTGGATTCGCCTTTGTACTTCTCCAAGTCTGTATTAGATTGATTATAGAGATTTTCAAAGTCACCCGCTTTTTTCTTATCGTCTAATTTTTTAGCTTCATTCTCGCGGTCTTCCGTTTCTTTCAACGTTAGAATGTTATCAAGTTGTGTCTTCATTTCTTTGTACTTGTTATTAATTTCGTCGAATCTAGTTTTAGGAATCATGTTGTCCGCGCCCTTACTGTTTTTCTCGTCTGCGCCTTTCTCACCTTTCTCGTCTGCTTCTTTCTTCTCGGCTGCCGCCGCGTCTGCAACTAATTTGTCCGCTGCTGCTTGTTCTTCTACTGTCATTTTAATTCCCCCTATGTCCTACACTTTTTATCGTGGTTCGTGTCCACGGGACTTCTATTTTAATAAAATCAAAAAATACAAAAAAGGCTTGAAAGTTAATATTCAAACCACCTTCATATACTATAATTATCTGTCGTACTGTTATACAAGCAACTACATAATATTTATTTTACTAGGGTTCCATGATTGTATAATCGTTCCTCATTCATAAACTCGTTAAACTCTTTTACAATCTCCGCCGGTGCGCCATCTAAAAGGTGCCAATTGTCTTTATCATCAACGAAGTATTCACTTGACGCGAAATTCGGTTCACTTCCTATCATTACGATTCCCCCTTATTTTCTAATCTTTTTAAATGCGGCTTCCATATCTGCGCCAACCTTTGCGGCTATTGCACGGGGCTTCGGATTGTGTATATATTCCCCGAAGGCTTCTGCGAAAAACTCCGAACTATTCTTGGCGCCATATCTACTTAATCCGGTCTTTATATCGTCGGTACTTAAACTTCTATAGTGTGTGTCAACTACATCATTACGGTACCCATTCTTAGTAATATAATTATCGACTTGGTGTCCGTACTCATGTGTCATAACTGACGCCGGATTCTCCGTTCCTACCGGGTGCCACGTACTAGCCACGTCACTCGCTACTGAATCCGATAACATCTTGTAGTCCTTTGCGAACTTCTCGTTGAAACATATACCCTCAAGTCGCCCCCATGCGCTGCCTGTGGATTCTGCATATGTGTGTCCGCTGACCTTACGTTTTGTAAGTCCGGAAGCTGCGTGCTTTGCTGCCGCTACTTCGTCGTATCCCATTTTCTCATATATAATCATACGACTTGATAGTCTATCTGCATATTCTGCCGCATTTCTCGCTTGGGAAGTCCCAATAAATTTCGTATCTTTTATAACCTCCGGGAACCTATTCCCCAATGTCTGCAATGTTCTATTCGTTGAGTTCGCAAGTTCTACCGCGTACCCCTTATAATTTATATTATCAATATTAAGATTATCTATCGCCCACGCCGTAGCTTCTTGGTGTGTCTGCGCCATACCTACCCCACTATTTGAATTAGGTGTTGCCGCTGCCTTTTTCTTTCGTGGTTTTGCTGCTGCCTTCGGTGGGACCCCTTTATACACACCCGGAGAATATAGACCCTTATAGTTTTTAGTCTTCGCCGTCTTTGCTGCGGCTTTGGTCGCCTTTTCTGCCTTCGCCTTTACTGCTTCCGGTAGTGTCGCCGGGTCACGTATTGGATTAACTGAGTGCTTACAGTTTGGGTGGAATATCTCGCCGGTCGCTTTTAGCTGCGCATATGACGGGTATCCCGGTGTATTACCGGATAAGGATACAATCGCGCCTTCATGTGCCGCGCAAGCGTCTGTGGCGCCATGGCTTGTGATGATACCCAAGTCAACGCCCCTTTTGTTACTTTCGAATCTTACACCCTCGACATATGCCTGTTGTAACTTAGTACGAACTACCATATCCGAATATGTGTTGAGGTTCCAACGTCTACCGGCTGCGTCTGTGATTCCGACCCAACCGTCTTCCTTTACCCTACGGGATAAACCCCTAAGCGTCAAGCCTTTTTTAATACCCCGAACCATGGTCTTTCTTCCTAGCTGCTGCGCCCCTTTAACTCTCATAGTATCCGCCGTTACCTCTCGTACTACGTCCTTGACGGCCTGTTCTGTGTGTTTCGTAGCAACTAATAAGTCTTGGTATGTATCGGCAATCAACGAATTGATAGTTGATGTTGCCAACATAGAAAAGGAAGCCGCCGAAGCTGCCCCTCTTAATGATTCGGCTTTTAATCCCTGTTGTAATATACTCGCACCGGCGCCCGTCTGCCCGTCGGTGAAAGCCGTTCTAATTGTACGCGTGGCCCATAACCTATTAGTGACGTCTATATCCTTTAGTATATATGTTACTTGGGACATGGTGGAAGACATTTGTTTTGCCCCCACCGTGGTTAAGTCTGCCAAGGACGCCACCCTTCCGGTAACTTCTACCATTGCCTTTTTATAATAGGTATTCAATTTACTTACTTCGCGGCTATACGTTGGGTGTGCCTTGTACATAAACTATTCCCCCTTTACTCTTCTGTTGATTCTGCGGCTGCTACCTCGTCTTCCGCGTCGTCCTCTGTGCCTTCCTCATTCATTAGGTCGCTTTTATTAGTGTCCATTTTGTCCGTTATTTCGTCGTTAAATATCGAAGGGTCTGCGCCTTGATTCGCTTTCGCTTCCTCTGCCATTCTTTTGATTTCTTTATCGGCCTGTTCCTCTGTCAATCCGTCCATTACCATCAATGCTGACTTTTGGGATAATGTAGCCTTCCCGCTGGTTCTTATAGACATAATGTTCGCCTGTTCTAAGTCGTCTTTAGGTAGCCCGTCTTGGAATTTAATTTTCGGTGTGAACGGTTCGAAACCTAACTTCTTAGTTCTCGATTCTTCTAGTGTCTGCGCCAAAAAGATAGTCCATTGAAGCCCCTTGTTATAAAACTGACGCTTACGATTTATTTTCGCTAATAGTGAACTAAGTCGGAATTTAATCGCAAGACCCGAAGACCCGCTTGTTCCCGCGTCGCCGGCGCCAAGTGCAACCTCCGGAATCTCCGCCGTTATCAACAATAGGTCAACAAGTTTTTCAAGTTCTTGGAACGCTGAATTAAGTTGTCCATTCCATGTGAGGTACTCCGGAACGATGTCGTCCTTCCCCATGATTTCGAATACTTTGTCCCTTCCAATATTAAATATCGGATTACCATGTTCGTCTTCGCCAAGGGTTCCCGTAGGTACTGCGATGGCCGGGTCTGCGTGTTTGTCAAGTATATTAGCAATCTGTGTCAACCTCGTATTTATTTCATCGAATAGCGCCATGTGTTCGCTTAAATCGTCGATACCTTCCCATGATTCATCGGTTGAATAGTTTGCAACATGAACAACCAACGGGAATGGAACGCCTGTGTCGACCCTCTCAACCTCGACCTTAAGGGCCGCGGATATTCTCCACGTTTCAATTACATTTTTTCTACTTATAAGGTACGGTTCCATTTCATACTTACTATATTCAATATATCCCGGGTAATGGCTTTCTACATTTAGAACCCATACTTCACCAACGCCCTCAACTTGTACCGATTCGGGGTACGCAATATGGAATACGAATATCTTTGTCGCGTTGCCCGGCATTGTTTCCGGGAATACATATTCCGGATTCTGCGCTTCGATGATAGAACGGAACGGGTCGGCCTTTTTGTTAACCATACCTTCCCACTCTTGGCCCCAACGTACCTTATAGAAACTATCTCCGCGATATGCGTTTCCTAAAGCTGACTTATAATTCAGATGGTCAAGGTCGTTATCGTCGATTAATTTCTCTAGTGCGTCCTGTTCCTTTGAATCGTCGGCCTTTCCCGCGCTATATATTGGGGATTCCCCGAATAATAAATCCGCTGATTTCTTGCAGATTACGCCGGGCAAGTTAACCGATAAATAAAGTAGTTCCTTTCTATCTCCACCAACGCGGTTTTGTACTTCCTTTATGGCTTCGTAATGATTTCCCTTAAATAGCTTTCTGTTTGTTCTGTATTTTTTTATTCTGTCAAGATGTTCATTAGGTGGATACATCGCACCAATTCCAAACAATCCCATAATATGAACCCCCTTTCGTTTTATTTTTAGACAACTTGAGTAACTTTAAAATTATCAAAAGTAACCGTATCATTTTGGAATGTGTATAATCCGCAGTATGTTTTTTCCATGTGTGCTGAATCGTTGGCGCTTATTATTAAGGCGCCATCTAAATAAATGCCAATACTGCTTCCCCTCACTACAACCTTAATGTTGTATGTAGTGCCTATTAAGGGCGTAAAGTTATACGTTCTTATTGGTTCCGGGGAATTACTGTCCACATACTTGAACAACCCTATAGAACTTGCGTTCATTCGAACCATTAATTGATTGGTTAAATCTTTGTGCCTAAAGCATAGACCCGAATACCCTGTAAAGGTAGTATCGGCGGCCAATGTGAAGTCACTTTTTCCGGTGTCAACTACTATAGCACTTATGTCGGCAGCGTCTTGGCATTGCGCTTTATTAGTCGCGATTCCCCATGCCCCGTATACAAGTTTCCACGGTTGCCCTGTGTCTGCATTTCCTAATACCGTATTATCTGCGCGATTAAAATTATCCGAAACCAATGTGCGGATAAAATCATTATGAATAAAAGTCGCCCATGCGGTTGTTATGTCTGTATCCCCCGTGTGTTCTCGGTAGAATCCGCACAGCATATCGCCAAGCGTTCCCTTAAATCCTTGCTTTCTTAGTGCTGCAACCGCCGCGTCATTCATTCCTGCGCTTTGGTTGCCCGCCATAGTTCTCCAATAACCTAAGTCCACTTTGTCATTTACTAATAACGCCCCAAACGGTGCGCCGCTTCTGTTTATATTTTGTGCCATCTAACCCCCTCCGTTTATAAGCCTTGCGGCTTTTTAAAATGTGACCTTTTAGTGCTGCGGCTGCATACATCAACAACCATTTGTAGGCAATCGGGTAAGTCGTCGTGGTGTCCATTGGGAAACTGTTCTAATTGTTCTATTAACAATCGTTGCGTCTTCATAAATAATATTGCGCCGTTCTCGAATAATGGTTCCATCGTTTCGATACGGGATTCCTTATTGCTGCGGCTTGTTACCGGTTTTAGTTTGGTAGCATAATACTTCCGTTTTAAAAGTAGTTCCCTCAACTGACGGTATAAATCGTACTGCGCCGCCACTGTTTCAACCGCGAATATCTTAGGTCGGTACTCCTTAATCTTTGCAGCTGCAACTTGAAGCGCTTCGTGTGCCGGAACCTTTTTCGCCCATGTTTCTACAACGTAAAGAACACCGGACTTTTTATCTCGCCCAATGATAATGATTGCGTTATAATCTGACCGATTGTTTTTTCCCATTGCTATGTCCCATGCCCCAAAATACTCGAAATTTCGTTTTGCGTCCCCTAGTTCAACCTTCGTAAAATACTGAAATAGTTCCGGATTAAATACTTGGGATTCCGGGTCAATAGGATTATTCATAAACTCGGAGTTGAACGCCCTTGTTCCCATGTTCACCTTCTCCGCGATAAGTGCTTCATAATTCCAACGTGTGGCCCATAATACCTTTACGCCCTTATTCATTTCGTCCAAGTTCGCATAATAGAAGTCGTGCGCGACGTCCTTCCTGTCTGCGATTTCCTTGTTCCTAAGAATCTCTTCGAACTGTTCCCACAAGTCGTCCCTGTCCGGTGAAGATACTATTGCAGCATATACACGGGATTCAAAGTCTGACCTATTCAATACGTGAGGTAACAACCCTTCCATGTGAACGATTGTACCCATGTACACGAACGCGGTCTTATCCGGGTCGCCTATTGGGACTACAACCTTATTAAACCAATCAAGATTTTTCACTCTAAGTTCCGGGGTGTTCGTATTCTTTGAGGATTCCAAGTCGTCAAGAACGACCAAGTCCGGTCTGTGTGCGCCGTTTCTTTTACCTCTTAACTGTTTCCCTATTGAGGACGATTCGACCAATATTCCGGTCTTCGTTAAAAAGCTTTCTTGATTATCCTTGTCGTTCGATTGCTTTTGCGGCGCTAAAATGTTCCCGAAGTCCTTTCGAAGTTTCTCGTTAAATTTTAGCTGCAACGCTATCCACTCAAGGAATTTCTTTGACGCGCCATCTGTTTCGGATATAATAAGAATATAATTTCTAAGGTCATATACGATTTGATGTACCGGGAATATGTTACTTAAATAAGCGGACTTCGCGTGTCCTCTAGGGGCTGCGTATCCTACTCTTTTATTTACTTGTGTGTTGGAAACCTCGTCAAGTATATTGCACAAGTCACGGTGAAACTCCGGGGCGTTCTCTGATGTACTGCCTTCCGGAATTAAGTTCCCTTCGTTCTCCGGATTTAAGTCGTCCGAAAAGTATTCGTAGGTGAACCGTAATATATCGCCCTCACAAGATTCGACCCTCTCTAGGGATTCCAACTCTTGAAGGGTTTCATAGTAATTTAATTTATCGTTCGCGTTGCCAACCTTGGCGTCGATAACTTCCTCGTATACTGAACGCATTTCCTGTAATTGTGTTATTCTCGTGTGACGTTTGGGTTGGTCTGACATATCATACCCATAGTCATTAACTACGCCCATGGCGCCCACCTCCTTAATGTTAATGTCTTTGAAAGTTATCCTTCAATAAATAACTAAATAAAAAAGCTGCGAAATATCGCAACTGTTTCATAAATTAACATTATGGTGTGGTGGTTTTTTACAAGTACCGCCCTCCCATTTAGACTATTAGTACAACCATTATTATATTGAATACCGCTAGTATAGTGGCGGCCTTAATATATAAAATATCGGATTCATTATTCATAGGTAGTCCCTCGCGTTATGCTGACAATACTGCCTTCGTCGTCTATCTCCGAAAGTGATACCGCAACGCTTACGGACGACTTGTCACACTCCGAAGTATCGAACTCGTCGTGTAGCATTTCTTCGACGTCCTCAACCATGCGTTCCACGCCCTCTTGTCTGTCCTCAACTGCGAACCCCTCCATTATCTCCGGCTTGATTTCGTTCTGTACTAATATTGATACTACTAATTGACCTTTCATATAAAACCCCTCCTAGTTGAACCTAAAATGTTCCCTATCCTCGATATAGTCGTTCAAGTCGACAACCTCTTCTTCCTTGTCCTCAAGGTCTGATTCTAAGTCGTAGATTTTGTAGTCCTTTTCGTCGATGGCTTCTTCTAACTCATTAACTAACTCGGATAAGTATTTGATTTCCTGTCTAAGTTTCTTACGGTTTTTAATTCTCAACCTTCCGCCCCCTTTGTGTGGTTATACTATATAAATATCGGGGCTTAAGGCTTATTGTTGCGGGGTTTATGTGAATAGTATTAATTTTAGGTGAGGGCGTATAAGTGCGGTCTGCCTATGGGTGTGTGTGATACTTCGCGGGGTTGGGTGGTGTGATTGTATGGGCAAAAAGAAAAGCGCTTAAAACGCCACTAGGGACGCCTTAAACGCTATGTGTATATTTTATTTAAACTCTATGCCTTCAATAACCTTTGTAAGTTCTTCCTTACTCGGTGTGGTGTAAATCCTCGTGGTGTTTATATTGCTATGGCCCGCAAGTTCTGCGACTAACTGAATCTTTCCGGTGGCGTCTGCTATCTGTTTACAATAAGTATGTCGTAATGTGTGTGGTGAGAACTCAACCCCGGACAACTTCGAAAGGTTTTGGGTTAGGTGCTGAACCCCTCTTTCACTAAACTTCATATTAGTAGTGTTGTTCCGTTCGGCCACGAATACATAAGAATCTTTAGGTAGGTGCAATTCTTCATCGACGGCCCCGCCGAAACTTAATGAACCTCTAACGGCCGCCATCGTTCCCTCGGTGATTGGGACTTGTCTAAACTTCCCACCCTTACCGTCACGAACTGTAAGAACGCCGGTTGTGAAGTCGATGTCGCCTACTCTAAGGTCGGTCAATTCTTTTACACGTAAACCACAATTTACAAGAACCAATATAATGGCGCGGTTCCTTGCGATTCTATCCGGAGTGATTCGGTATAGTTGGGGGATTGATTCGATTATTTTGTCTACCTCTTCGCGCTTCAACCATTTAACTGCGCCTTGATTACCCCCTTGCACTTTTTTCATTGTTATATTATTGCCGTATTTAGTAGTGATATACTTATCCTCATATAGAAACTCGAAGAATTTACGTATTGATATGATACGTCGGTTTGTTGTGGTGGGTGCATACTTCGGTGACTTCTTAATACTCGTCGCGAACTGAACGAATGATTGTCCGGCGGATTCTAATATCGTGCTATCTTTTAAGATAAGGTCTTTCTTTTTATCTAGCCAAGCGACGAACCCACGTAAGTCTGCAATATAGTTTTTTATAGTTATTTCGCTTTTACCTTCTTCAATTAAAGCTGCTTCGAATAGTTTCATTGCTTCCGGTAGTGTGGTCTTTTTTATGTTGGGCTTGCGTGTCCTTTTCTTGGGGAACGGTGTATATTCTGTGTTATCCGTTTGCTTTTTCATAATGAATACTTCCCTTCAAACTGTATTATACTACTATTAGGTGTCGTGTCGCAATCGCCTTGTCGTATAATAACAACTATAAACCATTTGTTTGTGATTGTCAATATCTTTTTGTTCGACACTATTCGACTTTACAACTTATTTAAAAGTTTGGCGCATTGCAAGCGGTACTCCTTATGGTGAAGGGGAACGTTGGGGGCTGCTTACAATATAGTCATTTATAAATTGTTTATGTGATAGTCGTCTTTTATTATATATAGTTTAATACAAGTCGTCTATCACTAAGGCCCTACCGCCCTTTCGGTTGGTGCTACCGCGGGGAAGCATTGGAAGGTGAATCTTTCCAACCCCTCCCCTTGGTGTTTCCTTGATTGCCGCCTTAAACCTTTTCGATTTTCTCTATTATTTATATTATTTACTTGACATTTGGTTTATCGTTTGGTTTTCTAAATGTTCCGGGAAGAAAGGAACGGAAGCGAAACTCCCTCCCTCCCTAATCTTTGAATTACAATAATGTAACTCTAAGAACTAAGAAGGTGATTTGTTCCGTACAAGTTAAGTACATCGCTTCACACCGCTATTACTAGCTAATCATTCAAGAATTTTCATTCTAACTCACTCATTCAATGCCTTGCATTAAGTTTCTGATTACTCCCTCTCGCATTGCTGCGAACATATATCCAACCGTATAATGAGATTTTTTGTCCCCTCCACGACTGCCAACTAATCGCTTCACCGGGGGCGTATATCCCTCTAACGAATATCGAATACGATATTAAGTCCTAACTAGCGTCAATATTTCCTAATCGTATGAGGTGTATTTTAAGAGTAGCACCTTCACCACTCGCCTTAATTGCGGACTTTCCTATCATTCGATTGTACTGCTTGTCCCTATAATTTCATGTACATTTTAAAAATGGACAAAATAAAAGCCTTCCCAAGTGAAATACATTCACTCAAAAAGGTTGCGGGATTCTGCTATTGTGGTATAATGGTGTCAATAGCAAATTCTTCGACGGTCTTTAAGTGTGTTCAGACACTTACTGAATCGGCTTACCGGTTAGTTTGACGACTAACCGATATGCGCGAAGGATTTTTATTTAGTTATTTATCTATTATATTACAACATAACTTTCCATTAAGCAAACTAATTCTCATATCTGTTATACATTTCTACTTATTGAATATTAACTTTCAACAATATTCTAATTATTCTCTTTCCAATCCCATGATTCACAATTCGTATTATTCATTATGTAGTCGAACACCGGCGCCTTCTTAACCTTCATAACATTGACCGCGTATCCGTTTCCCCTTAAATCTCTAATAGCGTCCTTTTTAGTTCTTTGGTATATCTCAACGATTATCTTTTTGTTGTCGTTAAACTTATCTGTTACGATTGCCTTGTATGCTATGTGTTTTAGTTCGATTCTCATTTCTTCAATTTCTGTTAATTGTGTATTCATTATTAAAACCGCCTTTCGTTTATCTCAATTTAATATTTATTATTACGATTGTGCTTCGATTGTGGTTCGGTGGGCTGCGGTGCGTTGTTTGTGTGGGTGTTCGTAGTTCGTCGTATATGTGAATCTAAGTTCTATTATACGCCTTCTTATTCAAAAGTAAAGACATTTATTATATATTTTTTATTGACGGTTAATTGTAAATATACGTAAGTTGGGGAATCTATCGTTATGTGATGGAACGGTGGGAAGTGAGGGAAGTGAGGGAAGTGAGGGGAAGTGCTGGGTGACGTTGTGGAACGTTGGTGGGG
>Ga0209414_1000061_pt1 | contig 44317 bp, 43 predicted proteins | sample LakVidmifraction_4_FD_181154 | JGI IMG/M metagenome (GOLD analysis project Ga0209414, IMG submission 181154) | Hypersaline microbial communities from Lake Vida, Antarctica - Brine Hole Two &gt;0.2 micron (SPAdes) (version 2) | ecosystem: Environmental > Aquatic > Non-marine Saline and Alkaline >...
TAATTGGGAGATTTTAAAGGATTACCCTTCTTCTACCCCATTTTTCTTAAGTGGTGGAATTGGATTGGAAGAGGTGGAACAAATTGCTAAATTTCAAACCTATCTTCAAAAGATCGGAAAAGAGAATTTGCTGGTTGCAATAGATGTGAACAGCAGATTTGAAATTGAACCCGGAGTTAAAAACATTGAAGATTTAGCACTCTTTAAAAAAAACCTGAAGTTTCAATAACCCAATTAATTAGAATTTTGAATTAAAAAAACAAGACCCAAAAAGGTCAATCAAAAAAACTGACTAAAATGACATATCAAGCAGACGAAAATGGATATTACGGCGAGTTCGGTGGAGCGTTCATCCCGGAAATGTTATATCCCAATGTGGAAGAATTGCGATCTAAATATTTGGAATTTATGAAAGAGGGATCTTTTCGGAAGGAATTTGACCAGCTTCTGAAAGATTACGTTGGCCGCCCTACTCCGCTTTATCTAGCTGAGCGTTTAAGTGAGAAATACAACACAAAGATCTACCTGAAACGTGAAGATCTATGTCATACCGGGGCGCATAAAATAAATAACACTATCGGGCAAATCCTTATGGCAAAACGCCTAGGGAAAAACCGGGTCATCGCCGAAACCGGCGCAGGTCAGCACGGAGTTGCCACCGCTACTGTTTGCGCTTTAATGGGTATTGAATGCGTGGTTTATATGGGGGAAGTAGATATCGCTCGTCAGGCTCCAAACGTGGCACGTATGAAATTGCTGGGCGCTACGGTAATTCCGGCGATATCGGGAAGCAAAACTCTTAAGGATGCTACCAATGAGGCAATCCGGGACTGGATCAACAATCCGGTAAATACCCATTACATCATAGGCTCTGTGGTAGGGCCGCATCCATATCCGGATATGGTAGCGAGGTTTCAAAGTGTGATATCAGAGGAAGTTAAAACTCAACTAAAAGAAAAGGAAAATCGGGAAAATCCTGATTATGTGGTAGCCTGCGTTGGCGGAGGCAGCAACGCAGCCGGGATATATTTTCATTATCTGGACAATCCTGAGGTTGGTATAATCGCTGTGGAAGCGGCAGGAAAGGGAATTTTTACCGGAGAAAGCGCAGCGACCTCAGCCCTTGGGAAAGAAGGAATTATCCACGGCAGCAAAACTTTATTGATGCAAACCGCAGATGGACAAATTACCGAACCCTATTCCATCTCGGCAGGATTGGATTATCCGGGAATTGGGCCAATGCACGCCAATTTATTCCGGACCGGAAGGGCTGAATTTATTTCTGTTACAGATGATGCAGCAATGCAGGCGGGACAGGAACTGGCAAGATTGGAGGGAATTATTCCCGCCATTGAAACTGCACACGCCCTGGCTATTTTTAAAGATCGAAAATTTAAAAAAGATGAGGTGGTAGTGGTTAATTTATCCGGTCGCGGAGATAAAGATTTGAGCACCTATATTGACTATTTTAATTTGTAAAAAAACTCTATATAAAAATAGACCTCACTGGTTTCAAAATATTGTGAGGTCTGTTCTTCTAATTTGTGAAGATTACCTTAAACATTCTAACATGAACCGAATAATTCAAAAATTACAGGAAACTGACCTTTCTAAAAATAAGGAGAATAAATTGCTTTCTATCTATTTTACCGCAGGCTATCCAAAACCGGATGATACTATCACGATTATCCATGAATTGGAAAAAAACGGGGTTGATATGATTGAAATCGGCTTGCCTTTTAGCGATCCGTTGGCAGATGGCCCAACAATTCAGGAAAGTTCCACAAAAGCTTTAAAAAGCGGAATGACTACTCTAAAATTATTTGAACAACTAAAAGATATTCGAAAATCGGTTTCTATTCCGTTGCTTATTATGGGATATTTCAATCCTATCCTTCAGTTTGGTGTGGAGGAATTTTGTAAAAAATGCGCAGAAACAGGCATTGACGGAATGATAATCCCGGATCTACCCGTAGATGTTTACACTGAAAAATATAAAGCTATTTTCGAAAAATACGATCTCATCAATGTATTTCTCATCACACCGCAAACATCCAAAGAACGCATTCGGTTCATCGATTCAGTTTCCAACGGATTTATTTATATGGTGAGCAGTGCAAGTGTTACCGGAACAACAAAAGGATTTGGGGATGAAACAAAAGCCTATTTTGAACGAATCTCAGTAATGAATTTAAAAAATCCCCAAATTATAGGATTCGGGATCAGCGATAAAGAAAGTTTTGAGAAGGCTAAAGAATTTTCTAAAGGCGCAATTATAGGCAGTGCATTCATTAAACATTTAACTCAAAACGGGACCGGAAAAATTTCCGCATTTGTTAAAGGAATTCGTGACATTTAACCCTACTGTAACAGGGCGTTAAGACTTTTTTAAGATGATCAATTCTTATCTTTAAGGAAATTTAAAAATAAGTCTAACTTAAAAAATTAAGTTATGGGACGTATCGAAGAAAGTCGTATTAAACGAAGGGATACTGAAAGCGATCCTTTAAAGAAAATTGGCAACAGGAATATCAAAACTAATAAAGTTGATTTTGATGAAAAAACCATCAAAAAACAGCAAAACAAATAGAAATTATGGGTAGAGGGGATAAAAAAACCAAAAGGGGCAAAATTTCAATTGGAAGTTGGGGTAGGTTACGACCAAAGAGAACCAAATTTAAAATAAAACCAACAACCATGGCAAATCAGTCAGAAAAGGAACTTAAATAGGTTTTTCAAAGTTCAAATCCTTTCAAAAAAAACCATTATACTGAAGCATCCTGAAATCAATTGTATTGAATTCAGGGTTTTTCTTTTTCAAGGTTTTGTAAAGTTTCATACTGCCGATAGCCCTATTGGCGGAGCCGGAAGGAGCTGTAAGGGAAACTGTTTTTATAATTCGTCCTTCCAGTAAAAACTGATAGATTCTTGGCACCTCACTAGAAATCACTTTTAGACTAATTTCCTCAGGGTGCTGTTTCAAATGTTTTCTAAAGAAATATTCAGGACCATTTTTACTGTTCCCGCCCGTAAACAACAACGTATCAATTTTAGGATGTTGCCTTAAAATTTCTGTCATATTCCGCAACCTGACATTTTCCATTCCCAGATCGGAAGCATCTATTTTATCACGTTGGCTGCTTTGAACCACATCACAAATCCCGATTCCCCTTTTTATTAAAAACCTTTTTCGTTGCTCAATAGCTTCATTCGTATTTTTAAATTTTAAATCTAAATCGAATAATTTATCCAATACCGGCCAGAGTAATCCGTCCCTACTGCCATAGCAAAAATCCACATCGTTTACCTTTAATTCCCCGGTTGTAAATCTTGGTGGTGGCAAGGTGCCCACAATAAGTTTAGTAGCATTCTCCGGAATAAAAGGTTCATAAGGATGAGTATGAAAAAACATGTGCCTTGTTTTTAAACCATTTATTTCATGACAACTATCAAATCATCTGCAAATACCATTTCTCCTTCTTTTAGCAGGACCCTGTCAATTTCACCATCAGCATGTGAAGTAATTGTGGTTTCCATTTTCATGGCTTCAATTATAAATAAGGCTTCATTTTTTTTCACCTTTTGACCGGACTTCACCAATACCGAAGATAACGAGCCCTGAAGGGAAGCGCCTATTTCCTTGTCGTTATTTTTATCGAATTTTTGATGGGTTATTTTTTCAACTTTTATAGATTTATCCAGAATTTTCACAATTCGGGTTTGTCCGTTCACTTTAAAAAATACATCTACCAAACCATCTTCATGGGCTTCACCTAAAGATAAAAGTTGTATGATCAAGGTTTTTCCTCTGTCCATCTCCACGATGATCTCTTCTCTAAGTTCCATTCCGTAGAAGAAATTTTTGGTAGGAATTTTAATGACATTGCCATTTTTTTCATGGTGATTAAGAGCATCTGTAAATACTTTTGGATACAATTTATAGGAAAGGAAATCGCTGATATCCAGTTTCCTGTCCAATTTCTCATGGAAGATCCCCTGAAATTCAACAAATTCTGCTTCAAAATCGATAGGATCCATATGTTGGTTTGGTCTATCTGTATACGGTTTTTCGTCCTTTAAAATAATTTTTTGAATTTTTTCAGGAAAACCGCCAACGGGCTGTCCCAAATCACCTCTAAAAAAACTTTTTACCGATTCCGGAAAGGAAAGGTTTTCACCATCTTCCAAAACATCATGTACCGTCAGGTTATTACTGATGAGATATTGCGCCATATCCCCCACCACTTTAGAGCTTGGTGTTACTTTAATTATATCGCCAAAAAGGTCATTTACCTCACCATACATTTGGGTGATTTCAGTAAAGCGTTCGTCGATTCCTAATGATTCTGCCTGGGGTTTTAAATTGGAATACTGCCCTCCCGGGATTTCATGCTGATAAACCTCAGCGGTACCGGCTTTAAGACCACTTTCGAAGGGATAATAATAACTTCGAACCGTTTCCCAATAATTGGAATATTCATTTAACTTTTTTATATCAAAGTCCGGGGCACGGCTATCAAATTTCATCATTTCCACTATAGAATTGAAATTTGGTTGTGAGGTAAGACCTGATAATCCACCCAGGGCAACATCCACCACATCTACTCCGGCTTCAATTGCTTTAAGATAAGTTGCAGACTGAATGGACGAGGTATCATGAGTATGCAAATGTATTGGGATATTGACATGTGATTTTAATGCTGAGATCAACTCTTGCGCAGCATAAGGTTTTAAGAGTCCTGCCATATCTTTTATTCCCAAAATATGAGCTCCGGCATCTTCCATTTGTTTTGCCAGTTGCAGGTAGTAATCCAGGGTATATTTTGTTTTTTTAGGATCCAAAATATCCCCGGTATAACAAATAGAGGCCTCTGCAAGACCATTGGTATTTTTGCGAACATACTTGATACAAGGTTCAATAGATTTCATCCAGTTAAGGGAATCGAAAATTCGGAAAACATCTATCCCATTTTCAGAAGCTTCAGTGACAAATCTTTCGATGAGATTATCGGGATAGGCCTTATATCCTACTCCATTGGAACCCCTGATAAGCATTTGTAGAAGCACATTTGGCATAGCTTGCCTAAGCAGTCGCAAACGTTCCCATGGATTTTCATGTAAAAACCGGAGGCAAACATCAAAGGTTGCTCCACCCCATACTTCCATACTAAAAATGTCAGGATGATTTTTTGCGAAACCTTCAGCAACTTTCATCATATCATGAGTACGCATCCTTGTCGCCAAAAGGCTTTGGTGCGCATCACGCATTGTGGTATCGGTAAACTGAATTTTATTTTCATCCCGGAGCCATTCGGAAAATTTATCAGGGCCCAATTCGGTTAGTAAATCTTTTGTTCCTTTTGGATACTCTCCAAATTTATCAAATTCCGGCACTTTGGGTATCAGGAATTTTTTAGTAGGATCTATTTGCTTTACATCCGGATTTCCATTTACCGTGATATCGCCTAAAAAGTTTACCAATTTGGTTGCACGGTTTCTGGGCTCCCTGATCACAAAGAGTTCCGGATGGTTATTTATTAAATTCACAGTTGCCTGTCCTTCTCTGAAAACTTCATTTTGAAGGATATTATCAAGAAAAGCCATATTGGTTTTAACGCCTCTTATCCTGAATTCTGCTAGGGCACGCCTCATTTTCCTACAAGCTCCATCAAGCGTCCTTGCGCTTGAAGAAACCTTTACCAACATGGAATCAAAAAATGGTGAAATGGTCACTCCCTGGTACACACTTCCTGCATCAAGCCTAATTCCAAAACCGGAAGCGCTTCTATAGGTTGTAATGGTCCCGTAATCGGGTTTAAAATCATTTTTGGGATCCTCTGTGGTTATCCTGCATTGTAGTGCATACCCATTTATCCTGAGGCTTTCCTGACTTTCAATTTTAATTTGTTTGTCGCTTAATTTATATCCGCCGGCAATAAAAATTTGTGCTTTTACAAGATCTATATTCGTAATAATCTCGGTTACGGTATGTTCTACCTGGATTCTCGGATTTACTTCAATAAAATATATATTTTCTCCTTCCACCAAAAATTCGACTGTTCCGATATTATTGTAATCTACAGCCTTGCAGATTTTAATGGCATATTCGTAAAGTTTCTCTTTAATCTTTTGATCGAGACCAAAAGCAGGTGCAAATTCAATTACTTTTTGATAGCGGCGTTGAACAGAACAGTCACGCTCAAACAGGTGGACGATATTCCCGTGAGTATCCGCAACAATTTGAATTTCGATATGCTTGGGATTCTCCACAAATTTCTCAATAAAAAGCGTGTCATCCCCAAATGCGTTCCCGGCTTCGCGTTTAGATTCGGGAAAGGCTGATTTTAATTGCTGGTTATCCCTTATTACGCGCATTCCTCTGCCGCCACCGCCGGAAGCAGCTTTTAGCATTAAAGGATAGCCTATCCTTTCTGCTTCCTCAAGGGCAATTTCCACAGATGTTAAGTCTTTTTGATTGCTTTCTATTATAGGAACATCACAGGCTAAGGCAACTTCTTTTGCTTTTACCTTATCTCCCAAAGATTTTAATACTGAAACTTTAGGTCCTATAAAAATGATCCCGTTTTCTTCACATTGTTTTGCGAACTCGGCATTTTCAGAAAGAAATCCATATCCGGGATGAATTGCATCAACTTCGTTTTCCTTCGCGATCTGAATAATTGCCTGAATATTCAAATAGGGTTTTAAAGGAGCGTTATCACTGCCAATCTGGTAAGATTCATCGGCTTTATATCGGTGGAGAGAATACCTGTCTTCAAAGGTATAAATCCCAACTGTTTTTAAGCCGATTTCTGTACAAGCCCGAAATATACGTATGGCAATTTCTCCCCTATTCGCAACTAAAACCTTTTTAATTTCCATTTTTAAACTCCTTTTCTATTAAACTTTTAAGCTTTTAAGCTTTGAAGTTTTGAAAGTTAATAATTATTTATGGAATGAACCATCTTTAATGCTGTTTCAGATTTAATATCAATAAACTAAAAGGCCGTCAACTTACAGACTTAAAATTTATGATAGTCAAAAATTTCACATTAGACTTGTGAATAATTTAAAATTAACTGGTCATGTTCTTGATGTTTGTATTAAGATAATAGCAAGCTCAGGCTTGTCAGGCCAAAAAAGGAACAAAAAACAACTTTCTGCCCTCAAACTTCTTGTAATTTTGAGGTTGTTGAGAAAAAGAATTAACCTGAAATATTAGACTAACACCTATTGCAATAGAATCAAGTTTGATCCAGGGAAATATTGTTGAATTCTAAAAAATTATATCAGAATCTTTTAAGCTTTCAAATTTACCAGGTTTACCTCACAAATACCAATTCATTTTCTTTTGGAGAATCATTCTCACTGTAGCGGTACCCATCGTAGTCAAAACCTCTCAAGCCATCAATGCTATCAATATCTTTATCAATAATATAGCGCACCATCGCCCCGCGGGCCTTTTTGGCGAAAAAACTGATTATTTTTAATTTTCCGTTCTTGAAATCCTTAAAAACAGGAGTGATCACGGGAACTTTCAATCGCTTTTTATCAATAGCTTTGAAATATTCATTACTGGCAAGGTTTATAAAAAGTTCGTCTTTTCGCAATTCTTTATTAAGGGAATCGGTAATTTTTTTCTGCCAAACCCCGTACAAATTATCTTTTCTATCTATCCCAATAGAGGTTCCCATCTCTAATCTATAAGGCTGCATAAGATCCAAAGGTTTTAAAATTCCGTACATTCCTGATAATATTCTTAAGGAATCCTGTAACCTTTCAAGTTTCTCTTTAGGAATGGAATAGGCATCCAGGCCGTTATACACATCCCCATCAAAGGCGTAGATCGCCGGACGGGAATTTTCTTTGGTGTGCTCCTCTTCAAAAGTTTTATATCGCTCATAGTTCAAATCGGCCAATTTGGAACTAATATCCATCAGATCCTGAAGTTTCTGCTTGGTTTGACCTTTCATTTTCCGGTTTATTTTGATGGCGGTATCCAGAAATTGCGGTTGTGTCCCAAGGGATGTTGGTAATTTACTTTTGAAATCCAGGCTTTTTGCTGGTGATATAACAATTTTCATGATGCTGATTTTACTGATCAAATTGAGCTGCGTTTAAGACAACTAAATCTTTTTGGAATCTATCCTCTCACAAAAATAACAATTTGGAAGCCTATAATAGCCACGAATGAAGGAATAATAAATTATTGAAAGATTCTGAGAAATTTTTCATTGGTGAAACCTGGGGGCAGGTTAATTGAACTTTGGAAAAGTTGAGGTTTCCCGGAACTATTCCTAAAGTCATAGCCTATCATGTCCGAATAATATACTTTTATTTCGAGGCTGTTTTGTTTGCGTGAGGGATTGAGGCATTGTTGGAGCTCTCCCGGTTTTTCTCCGGGAAGCGACTGCCGAAAGCCCGACCCCAATTTTTATTGGGGGCACGCCCTACTAGTCTATAAAATCCTTTTGATTTTTAGAATAACTTCGCCATTTTTCGATACAATCTGTCATATCCTGCGGAAGGTCGGAATCAAAACTCATCCATTCTTTGGTAACGGGATGCACAAACCCGAGGGTTTTGGCGTGCAGGGCCTGTCTTGGCAATATTTTAAAACAGTTATCCACAAACTGCTTATATTTTGTAAAAGTGGTGCCCTTTAAAATTCTCTCGCCTCCGTACCGCTCGTCGTTAAACAAGGTATGGCCAATATGTTTCATATGCACACGGATCTGGTGTGTCCTTCCGGTTTCAAGTTTGCAGGACACCAATGTGACATACCCAAATCTTTCCAACACCTTATAATGCGTAACAGCCGGCTTGCCTTGATCTTGATTGTCTCCAAAGTAAACAGTATTTTGAAGCCTGTTTTTGGGATGGCGTCCAATATTGCCTTCTATAACGCCTTCTTCTGCCTCAACATTTCCCCAAACCAGGGCCACATATTCACGTGAACTGGTTTTATTAAAAAATTGTTTGGAAAGTTGTGTCATGGCTGTTTCGGTTTTGGCAATCACCAACAAACCACTGGTATCCTTGTCTATTCGATGTACCAACCCGGGGCGCTCACTGCTGTTATTGGGTAAATTATCTATATGATATATCAGGGCGTTTATAAGCGTTCCGCTGTAATTACCGTGTCCGGGATGCACCACCATACCTGCAGTTTTGTTGACTATCAGGAGAGCATCATCTTCATAAACAATATTCAGGGGAATATTTTCCGGGGCGAGCAGGAACTCGTAAGGCGGATGTTCAAACATAACCTGCACCACATCTCCGGGCTTGACCTTGTAATTGGATTTAACGGCCACATTGTTTACCAGGATATTCCCGTCTTTTGCAGCCTTTTGTATTTTGTTCCGAATTGCATTTTCAATGTAATTCATCAAATATTTATCTACCCGAAGAGGTTGTTGTCCCTTATCGGCTATAAATTTATGATGTTCATAAAGTTCGTCATCCTGATTTTCCAATTCGGGATCTATATTAGAATTCGTCATCGTTTCCTTTTTCATTTTCGTTTTCATCAACCTGTAAAGTATCTGCTTCATTAAAATCTCCTGCATATTGTCCGGAGCCGTCTCCCAGTAAAAGGTCTATTACCGAGGTTTTCATGAGTTCGTCCCCGGGTTCTATCAATTTTCCTTTATGCCTCAATTCCAGCACCGCGTCTTTCGCGATATCCGGTTTATAGGTAACATCCCCAATTTTAAACCCAAGCGAGCGCAAGGTAGGTTCTACCTGCCTTCGGGTTCTTCTTATCATATCTGGTATAACAATTTTTCGAAATCCGGAGGGGTTTAGGGTGAGGTATAACTTCCTGTTTTCTTTTACAAATTTTCCTGGTGCCGGCACCTGATCTATCACCGCATATTTAGGATAATCTGGATTATAATTGGCTGAATCCATAACTTCATATTGCAAATGCATTTCATCCAACTTGCCTTCTATCGCTCTCAAAGATAACATTGAAAGATTCGGAACCTCAATTCGCTCATCGTGATTTGTTGAAATTTTTAACCATTTCAAGGTTAAAAAAGCAATTACAATTATCGCCAAAAAGGCTAAAACCAATTGGATTAAAAAGGTTTTGCTAAAAATAAATTTAAATAGACCCATAGATATTTTATAATGTGCAAATATATAAAAACGCAGGGATTTTGGTAGCACCCCGGAATAGTCATATTTTTGTTAACGCAAATCTGCCCTGAATATTTAATATGAAGAAAAAAATTGCCGTCGCCATGGGGGGATATTCCAGCGAATATCGCATCTCCATCAATAGCGGAAACGTAGTTTATAAAAATCTTGACCGTACTCTTTATGAACCATACCGGGTGCATATCATGCAAAAGGAATGGTTTGTTGTGGCTGATGATGACACGCCTTATCCTATAAACAAGAGTAATTTTACGGTAAAAATAGGTGGTAAAGTCATCGTTTTTGATTGTGTTTTTAATACCATTCACGGAACTCCCGGCGAAAATGGTCTTTTACAGGCCTATTTAAATTTGGTTGGAATTCCACAAACTTCCTGCGGGTTCTACCAGGCTGCACTTACTTTTAACAAACGCGATTTGATAAGTGTTCTGAAGCCCTATGGAATTAAAACTGCTGTTAATTATTTTTTGGATAAAGGTGATGAAGTGAATGCTGATGAGATTGTGAAAAAGGTTGGATTGCCGTGTTTTGTTAAAGCCAATAAGGCCGGTAGCAGTTTTGGAATTACCAAGGTCAAGACACTTGAAGAAATAGAGCAGGCAGTTAAGATTTCTTTTAAGGAGGATGATGAAGTGATTATCGAATCTTTTTTGGATGGCATCGAAGTTTCTGTTGGGGTTATTACTTATAAAGGAAAAATCCTGGCTTTGCCGGTAACCGAAATAGTTTCGGAAAATGAATTTTTTGATTACGAAGCAAAATATTTGGGTAAATCCCAGGAGATTACACCGGCAAGAATTTCGAAAGAACAAACAAAAAAAGTCCAGGAAATCTCAAAGATGATCTATTCAAAATTAAAAATGAAAGGTTTTACCAGGTCTGAATTTATCTTTCACAACAACGAGCCGCATTTTATTGAAATAAATACCACGCCCGGATTAAGTGAAGCCAGCATTTTACCTCAACAGGCAATAAAGGCCGGAATAAGTTTAAAGGATCTGTTTGGAAACGCTATTGAAACGGCGGTATCGTCCTAACTTTTTTAGATCTTAATCTATATTTTATATATTTGTTTAGATGATTGTTTCCTTGTGAGGAAACAATCATCTAAAATTGAATTTTAAATTTCCGCGAAAACATTAAGCCAGACAGGTTTTTCGAAAAAAAAGATTTACACCTGAGCAGAAATGATTAAACATATATTTATTTATGAAAAGAGCTGTATTTCCGGGATCTTTTGATCCAGTTACTTTAGGTCACCTAGATATAATTGAACGGGCTTTGCCTTTATTTGATGAAATCATTCTGGCTATTGGGATAAATTTAGACAAGAAATATATGTTTTCCCTGGAAGAACGGGTTCGCTTTTTGGAGGAAACCTTTAAAGGTGAATCGAAGATAATTGTTAAAACCTATAACGGCCTGACAGTGGATTTCTGCGTAAAAGAGAAGGCTGCATTTATTTTACGCGGATTGAGAAATACTATCGATCTGGAATTTGAAAAAACCATCGGTCAGACCAATTACAGGTTGGCAGGAATAGAAACGGTTTTTTTAATTTCCTCTCCCGGAAAAAGCCACATTTCTTCTACGGTGGTTAGAGATATAAAAAAACATGGGGGCGATTATTCCATTTTGGTCCCGGATGCGGTTCCTAATAAGTAAACATTCTGCTGATCTACAAATCTATCATCTGAATTCTCAAACATACCGGGAAGTTTACCTGCATTTATGCTGAACACTCCCTTTTTATATAAAACAGCAATAACTTCAGAAGCTAAATTTAGAATAGTTGAATTTTCAGCAGTTGTAGATTTCATACATTCAGGATTTTTCCTTCAAAATTTTGGGAATAAATATTTCCGAAACAGAATAAAAAAAAAGAGCCAATAGTATTTCACTAATAGATAAATTATAAAGTGAAATTCCCTTTAAAAACTGAAGCAGACGTAAATTATTTCCGCCAAATTAAATCTGAATTAATAATGGCTTTTAATGTAAACCGATTGAAATTTTCAAGATTGTGTTAAGTTTATTTTAACAATGTATGTTCTTAATCTTTGGAATTTACTTAGTTTTGACTGGATTAACAGATTTGGATAAGTTTGTATTATTAATTGGTTAGGCTCTTATGAAAAAAATCTTCTCAGCACTACTTGTTGTTATACTTTTGACTTCTTGTGATTTATCAAAATATAAATTGATTAAGGAATACGATTTTGAAACTGTTTTTGAAAAATCTGGAGGTACAGAAACTGCTACTTACCCTCAAGTAATAGATTATTACAAACAACTTAGTGATGCTTTTCCAACAATTCAGTTAGTTGAATTTGGAAAAACCGATAGTGGAGAACCCTTACATCTGGCAATATACAGCCCGGGTGAAAAATTTGATTTTGACAAATTAAGGGAAGACTATACCATAATCTTAATAAATAATGGAATTCATCCCGGGGAAAGCGACGGGATTGATGCTACCATGATGCTGTTCCGGGATTTGGCACAGGATTCCATCGCTGTTCCCAAAAAAACCATCCTGGCTACCATACCTGTTTATAATATTGGAGGCGCTTTAAACAGAAATTCCACCACCAGAACAAACCAAAATGGTCCTAAAGAATACGGGTTTAGAGGAAATGCCCGCAACTACGACTTAAACAGGGATTTTATTAAAGCCGACACCAAAAACACCCGGAGCTTTGCCGGGATTTTCCAAAAGGTAAAACCGGATATTTTTGTAGAAACCCACGTTAGCAATGGCGCCGATTATCAATATACCCTGACCCATCTTTTCACTCAGCATAATAGGTTGGGTGGCGAATTGGGGGAATATGTTCAACAAAAAATGATGCCTTCCCTTGAAGCTTCTCTTTGGGAAAACGACTGGGAAATCACACCTTATGTAAATGTTCATAATGAACCACCGGAAAATGGATTTGTTCAATTTCTTGATATTCCGCGCTATTCCACAGGATATGCCGCATTATGGAATACCCTGGGGGTACTTATTGAAACCCATATGCTAAAGCCTTACAAAAAAAGGGTAGAAGGAACCTATAGGGCTTTGAGATCAATTATTGATATTGCAGAAAGAGATCAGGTCATTATAAAAGACCTTAGGGCGCGTGCTCAAAGAAAATATCTTACCGAGCGCTACTATCCCGTTAATTTTAAAGTGGACAGCAACAATGTCTCAAAAATAAAATTTAAAGGTTATGAAGCTGAGGTCCTTAAAAGTGAGGTTACAGGGGGAAAACGCCTAAAATACAATAGGGAAAAGCCATTTACCAAAGAAATAGATTTTTACAACAACTATGTTGCAACAGATAAAATTGAAATCCCAAGAGCTTATGTGATATCGCAAGGCTGGTGGAATGTAATAGATATTTTAAAAACCAATAATGTGGAAATGACTCCCTTTAAACAGGATACAACTTTGCTTGTAGAAGCATATCATATAGAGGATTTTGAGACGCGAAAAGATACTTACGAGGGGCATTACCCCCATACCAATACCAAGGTGAGCAAAACGTTGGATAGCATCACTTTTAGAAAAGGCGATCTATATATAAAAACCTTTCAGCCCGCGGTAAGATATTTAATTGAAACATTAGAGCCTACAACCCCTGATTCTTTTTTTAATTGGAATTTCTTCGATAGCATTCTGCAACAAAAGGAAGGATTTTCTTCGTATGTTTTTGAGGATTTGGCAAAAAAAATGTTGGAAGAGGATTCTGCTTTAAATGAAGAATTTCAGAAAAAAAAGAATTCCGACCGTGAATTTTCGAAGGATTCGGAGGCACAATTAGAATGGCTTCACAAACAATCTAAACACTACGAAAGTGCCCATTTAAAATATCCTGTCTTTAGGGTGGGTCGTTAAATATTCCTTTGGGAAAAGAAGTTTAATGTTTGCATAAGATTTTGTAAGCGCCTTTTGGGTTTTTGCAAAATTTTTCCATTTTGCCTTTTTAATCCCTTCGCCCTTTTCAGGAATTAATTCTCCGTCATAGGAAGTGTGCATTTCAAACCAGTTCGTAACTTTCAGCCTATACTTATCCTTGCGTTTAAAAACATGATAGGTTTTTCGTAAAAAGCAGTTTATTTCAAGGTCTTTAACCCCCGTTTCCTCCATAACCTCCCTAATAGCTGATTCCTCCATGGTTTCGCCTTTTTCCATTTTGCCCTTTGGCAGGTCCCACCGCTTATTCCTGTAAATAAATAAAATTTCCTTGTTATCGTTAAATACCATTCCCCCTGCAGCAGTAACTACCGGTAATTTTTTGAGCAAATGTTTCAACAGTTTTTTTTCCTTTTCGTGATATAGATTGACATATAAAGACTCTCCGTTATTGATTTTTTCGATAATTTCTTCGAAGTTTACATTTTTAATAGGGAAGGAAGAATAGTTCTCGCCAATATTTTTCTTGGTTGAAAGGATTATTGGGATATCATTTACAAAAACTTTATACATTTGCAGTATGATTTTAAATAAAGAAACAGCAATTAAAACTGCCGAATTGCTTTTGCAAATTAAAGCAATTAAATTAGAACCACAACAACCTTTTACCTGGGCAAGTGGATGGAAATCTCCTATTTATTGTGATAACAGGATCATTCTGTCGTACCCGCCCATAAGAAATTTTGTCAGGGAGAATTTTGCCCAGCAAATTGAGGAGTTATACGGCAAGCCAGACGTAATTGCAGGAGTCGCTACAGGTGCAATTGGCATAGGAATGCTGGTGGCAGAATACATGAATCTTCCGTTTATATACGTTCGTCCGGAAGCAAAAGGCCACGGCAGGAAAAATCAAATTGAAGGCCATCTGGAAAGTGGTCAAACCGTAGTAGTAATTGAAGATTTGATAAGTACCGGAAACAGCAGTTTAAACGCTATTAAAGCACTGCAGGAAGCCAATGTAACTATTAAAGGCCTTCTAGCGATTTTTTCCTACGGATTTAAGATTTCCGAAGATAATTTTAAGAAAGCCAACATTGATCTGTATACACTTAGCGGCTACGATCCCTTAATAGATACCGCCGTAAAATCAAATTATATTAACGCATCTGAAGCCGAAACTTTAAAATCCTGGCGAAAAGATCCAAGCAACTGGAAACCATAAAATGAATTTAGAAAGCCCAAAAGTAACCGTAAAAAAGAATCAAAAAGAAATGTATAATTTTCTGACACAGGTAGAAAATTATAAGCAATTGATGCCTGAGAGCATGGAAAAATTCGAGATAACTGCTCCTGATTCCTTTTTGTTTGCCCTAAAAGGAATGCCCCAGATAGAACTAAAAATTCAGGAAACCCATGAACCGAATCTGGTTGTATTAGGTTCTACTTCTGAAAAATTTAATTTCACGCTTAATGCTATTATTAAAGCTTCCAGTGATGACAGCAGTGATGTACAATTGCTATTTGAAGGTAAATTTAATGCTATGATGGCAATGATGGTTAAAAGTCCGCTCAAAAAATTCATCACTACTTTAAGTGAAAATATAGCTGAGGTTTAAAAAAGCAATTTTAACTGTTTCAAATCAAAGGTTTTAATAATATCATCTTCCACCTGTACTTTTAAAAGACCGGTGGAAGTTATTCCGTTGATAATCCCGGTAAGCAAATTGCCATCAGGCAACTCAAAAGTAGAGGCTTTATTTTTTCGAAACAACTCTTTCTCATACCTAGAAAGAATTTCGGCATCTGGAGTTTTATTCAAACCATTCAAGAATTTTTCAAGCTGCTCTAAAATACGTTCCAGAACAGTTTCTGTATCAAAATCACGTTGAGACAATGATTTCAAGGAAGCTGCTTTTGGCAATCCCGGAAAAACAAGTTGGTTCACATTAAGGCCCACCCCAATGATGGTGGTTCCAATTTTGCCGGTATTCAGGATGTTTTCAATTAGGATCCCACCAATTTTAAAATTTGCTGCCATAATGTCGTTAGGCCATTTCAGCGTCAAATTGTTAATTTTTAATTCATTTAAAGCATCCAATAAGGCCAGGCCCACTCCTGCGCTTAACACGAATTGAGATTGAACGGAAACCTCCGGATTTGGATAAACAACACTGAAAGTGAGGTTTTCACCCGCATTGGAAAGCCAGCTCGCCTCTCTTTGACCTCTTCCTGAAAATTGATCAAATGCCTGAATACAGGTTGGAGATATATTTTTATTGGAATGGCACCATTCCCTGGCAAATGAATTGGTAGAAGCGGTGGCACTAACTTTGATAATAAGCATATATTGAAAGTACTAAATAAAGGCGTTAATTGTTATGTTAACAGATGCTGAAAAGACTAAAAAGTAATAACTTTGCACAAAGAAATAAATTTAATGGCTGATAAAGAAACGAACAACGATCAACTTATATCTCAAATTATTAAAGGAATTGAAGAAGTTAAAGGAAATAACATTGATATTCTTGACTTAAGGAAAATTGAAAACACAGTTTGTGATTATTATATAATCTGTAATGGTAATTCAAACACACAGGTAAATGCCATTGTAAGTTCTATACAAAAAATTGTTAGCAAATCACTTAAGGATAAGCCCTGGCACATTGAAGGCAGCGAAAATGCCGAATGGGTTTTGATGGATTATGTAAACGTAGTAGTCCATGTATTTCAAAAACACATCAGAGAGTATTATGACATTGAAGGCTTATGGGGAGATGCCATAACCACTTCAATTGACACAAATTATTAAAATTAATTAAGCAAGAATGGCAAATAAAACACCAAATAAAAAATCAGAACCTAAAAATCCCAAATTTAGTGCATACTGGATTTATGGTGCTATAATCGTAATATTTTTAGGAATTAATTTCTTTGGCGGCGAAGGATTCAATGAACCGGCTAAAACAAATCCGGCAGAATTTGAAACTTACCTTAAAAACGGCGATGTTGAAAAGGTAGTAATCGTGAACCGAAATCAAGCCCAGGTATTTTTAAACGAAGAAGCTAAAGCGAAGGATGTTCACAAGAAATCTCAAGACAGTGAACTTTTTGCTTCGGGTGAAACCCCTGCATACACTTTTGAATTTGGGGATCTTCAGAATTTTGAAAATAAAATTCAAGAGATAAAAACTGAATATAGTTTAGGAACTATTGTCACCTACAGCACTCAATCCAATGTGTGGGGGGATATCCTTCTCACCCTTCTTCCCTTCATATTAATTATAGGTATATGGATATTTATAATGAAAAAAATGAGCGCCGGAGGTGGTGGAGGTCCAGGAAGCCAGATTTTTAATATCGGAAAGTCAAAAGCAAAATTATTTGATGAAAACACCGAGGTCAAAACCTCTTTTAAAGATGTTGCCGGAATGGAAGGTGCCAAGGAAGAAATTCAGGAAATTGTCGACTTTTTAAAAACACCGGAAAAATACACGGCTTTGGGGGGACAAATCCCTAAAGGCGCTTTATTGGTAGGACCTCCGGGAACAGGTAAAACTTTATTGGCAAAGGCCGTTGCAGGAGAAGCAAAAGTTCCTTTCTTTTCGCTTTCCGGATCAGACTTTGTTGAGATGTTTGTAGGGGTGGGAGCTTCAAGAGTTCGTGACCTATTCAAACAAGCTAAAGAAAAATCACCTTCCATCATTTTTATTGATGAAATAGACGCAATTGGTCGTGCCAGGGGAAAAAGCAATATGTCCGGATCCAATGATGAACGAGAGAACACCTTAAACCAGTTGCTTACGGAAATGGATGGCTTTGGCACCAATTCTAATGTAATTGTTCTTGGCGCTACCAACCGTGCAGATGTCCTGGATAAGGCACTAATGCGCGCCGGACGTTTTGACCGCCAGATTTTTGTAGATCTTCCGGATGTCAGGGAGCGAAAAGAAATATTTGAAGTACACCTTCGTCCGCTTAAAAAAGTAGCTGATGAGCTGGATGTTGAATTTCTCGCCAAACAAACCCCCGGATTTTCCGGTGCCGATATTGCCAATGTTTGTAACGAAGCTGCCTTAATTGCTGCTCGTAACGGACATACTGCAGTTGGAAAACAGGATTTTCTGGATGCAGTAGACAGGATTGTAGGCGGTCTGGAAAAGAAAAATAAGATTGTTACTCCTGCTGACAAGAAAGCTATCGCCTTTCACGAAGCAGGACATGCTACCGCTAGCTGGATGCTGGAACACGCCGCTCCCCTGGTAAAAGTTACTATTGTTCCCCGTGGACAATCCCTGGGTGCTGCCTGGTATTTACCAGAAGAAAGACTTATTGTACATCCAGAACAAATGTTGGATGAAATGTGTGCCACATTGGGTGGCAGGGCTGCAGAAAAGGTGATTTTCAACAAAATTTCTACTGGTGCTTTAAGCGATTTAGAAAAAGTAACCAAACAGGCAAGAGCTATGGTTACCATTTATGGCCTGAATGAAAAGCTTGGGAATTTGACCTTTTACGATTCTTCTGGACAAAATGAATATAATTTCACCAAGCCTTATAGTGAAAAGACTGCCGAACTTATAGACAAAGAAATTTCAACTTTAATTGAATCTCAATATAAAAGAGCAATTGACCTTCTGGAAGTCAATAAAGATAAATTAACCCAATTGGCAGATATTCTTTTGGAAAAAGAAGTAATCTTTAAAGACGATCTCCAGAAAATCTTTGGCGACCGTCCTTTTGATAAAAAAGAAGAGGATATTCCATTAATCACAAAAAAGAATACTGAGACTCCATCTTCTTCTGAAAACATTGAGGATAGTGAAATAACTAAAGATACTTCGGTTAATAAATAAGTAAATAATTTATTGGGAAAAATCTTAATTTGACCTAGTGTTAAATTAAGATTTTTTACCTTTGGTTTAATCTGTGCCATATAACCCCCTAAATCTCATTATGAGTCTATTTAGAAATTTTCTAAATCCTAAATCTAAATCAGACAAAGATCAGGACATCCCCGATAAGGATGACCGTAGCAAATATATGCCCGATGTTAATCTTCCAACCGATGAGCGGTTTATGCTCAATTTCAAAAATAATGGCGGGAAATTTTTATATTGTGAGAATGAGAAGGAAATATTTAATGCCTTTGACAATATTCTACTTGAAAATGATTGGTACGAAAAACCTACCTGTTGTTTGGATTCAAATATTCAAAGCAAATTTAATCACTTTAACTTGGAATTTAACAAATCTGGAGATGCATCATTCTTTCTATCGACCTGCGAATTTTTAATTGCAAATGATGGTTCGATTTTAATTTCATCTAATCAGATTAAAGAAAAAAGATTAAGCGAATTACCTTACAATTTTATCATAATAGCATCCACAAGTCAATTGGTGGAAACCATTGGAGAAGGCCTCAGGGGAATTAAATTTAAAAATAAAGCACGGATCCCTTCTAATATCACCACAATCAAAAGTTTTGAAACCCAGAAAGAAGGTGATTTTATGAGTTATGGAAGTAGTACAAAAAACCTATATTTGCTACTTCTGGAAGATTTATAAAATATGAGGGAATCTATTATTAGGACAATATCAGGATTATTGTATATCTCCATTCTTGTGGTTTCAATTCTCTCTTCCGAATTTATTTTTATTTCACTTTTTTTTCTCATTGGTTTTGTTTGCCTCCTTGAGCTTGAAAAACTATTGCGTTTAAAAAGTTATGCACTTTATGTAGTTCACGCATTATTTTTTATACTTTTCAGCTATATAAAATTTGATGCTAATGCCACCCTGGTATTGTTATGCATTACCATTTTTGTCAACTTATTCCTGGCTAAAGATTTGCTCTTCATTAAAAAAATTCCCGTCTTTGAAAAAAAGAAATATATCATCCTGATATTTTATCTAATATCGTCCATGGTATTTTTAACCCTTATTCCAACCTATTCCGGATCGTTTAGGCCGGAGCTTATCGTAGGTGTGTTTGTGTTGATATGGACCAATGATACCTTTGCATATATAGTTGGTAAGAATTTCGGAAAAAATAAGCTCTACAAGCAAATATCCCCAAATAAAACCATTGAAGGATTTATTGGAGGAATGATATTTAGCTGTATAGCCGGATATTTCATTTATTACTTTATCACCCATTATCTCAATATTACCGATACTCTCAATTTTCAATCCTGGCTGGGAATGGCGATAATATTGAGTATTTTTGGTACAATTGGTGATTTAATCCAATCCAAGTTTAAACGTCAGGCAGGAGTAAAAGATAGCGGCAAACTGATGCCAGGACACGGTGGACTCTTTGACAGGCTGGACAGTATAATATTTTCAAGTCCGTTTGTATATGCCTATTTATTGATATTGACCTATGTTTCATAAAGAAGGACACAAAATAATATTATTAACAGCAATTTTTTTAATCGCTGTTAATACAATGACTTATTTATTTGTTAACACCTATTGGGTGAAATTCTCTATTCTGGCAATTAGCATTGTAATCTTTTTGCTAATCCTTCAGTTTTTCAGGAATCCAAAACGCCTTATTCAAATGAATAATGTGGAGGTTTTGGCACCGGTAGATGGCAAGGTTGTAGTGATAGAAGAAGTATTTGAAAAGGAATATTTTAAGGATAAACGATTACAGGTATCTATTTTCATGTCTCCAATAAACGTACACGTAACACGTTATCCAATTGGGGGAACCGTAAAATACAGCAAATATCACCCTGGAAAATTTTTGGTAGCCTGGCATCCAAAATCGAGCGAAGAAAACGAACGAACTACAGTTGTTGTGGATAATCCAACTATTGGAGAAGTGCTTTACAGGCAAGTTGCGGGCGCCTTGGCAAAACGCATTGTGAATTACGCCGAAGAAGGCCAGGATGTCCTGCAGGGCAGCGATAGTGGTTTTATAAAATTTGGATCGCGGGTAGATCTATATTTACCTTTAAATACCAATATCACGGTAAAACTAAACGATAAGGTTATTGGCGGAAAAAGTGTAATCGCCAATATTGAATAAGCTCAGAATGACAAAAATAACAGACACAAAATTTTTGAAAGCCTACGAAATGGCGAGCAAGACTTCTTTAAAATTCCCTCCGGATATTATGCTACACTTTTATGCCTATTATAAACGTGCCACACAAAAAAACGGATTTTATTCTACCGCAAATAACGAAGACTTGCGAAGCGGATTTAAAGCTAACGCACTTTTACAGGTCGAAAATTTAAGCCAACTGGAAGCCAGGAATAAATATATTGAAATGGTTGAAAAACATATTGGAAAAATATAGGATCCGGTTTCAATTAGTTTTTTCCTAATTCCTGTCTAAATTCTATTTCAGTCCCGCCAAACTTGTTTTTAACACTTCAATTTTTGCTTCTGCATCAGATTTTTTCGCATTTTCAATTGCGACCACATTTTCTGGCGCATTGTTTACAAAACGATCATTGGATAATTTCTTCTCTACAGATTTTAAAAATCCTTGTATATACTCCAACTCTTCCATTAGTTTCTTTCTTTCTCCAACCACATCAATAGCTCCTTCAATGGGAATAAAATATTCATTGGATTTCACCCTAAATGACAAGGCTCCTTCCACTTGCTTATCTACGTAATTCAAAGTAGAAACATTCCCCAATTTTTTGATCACAGAATTGAAGGTTTCTGAAGTGTTTTCATTGTTTAATACCTCCAAAGAAATTTGATCTTTAAAGGAAATATTCTTCGCTTTCCTGATATTTCTTATCCCCGAAATCACTTCAGAAGCAAAGGAAAATTCATCGGTTATCTTCTGATCTGCTTCAATAAAACCGGGCCATTTAGCTACGATCAAAGCCTCTTCCGGAGTTCTTATTTTAAGTTGTTGCCATATCTCTTCTGAAATAAAAGGAACAAAGGGATGAAGGATCTTTAAATTGTCCTCTAAAATTGACACAACCTGGTTATAGGTTTTTTGGTCGATGGCTTCTCCATAAGCCGGTTTAACCATTTCCAGAAACCAGGAACAATAGTCGTCCCAGATGAGTTTATAGGTTGACATCAGGGCATCGCTAATCCTGTATTTTGAGTAGTGATCTTCAATTTCCAACAATGCTCTCTGAAATTTTGATGTATACCATTCTACTGCAATTCGGGAAGTTTCATCCTGCTCTTTATCTTTATCTATTTCCCATATATTGATTAGTTTAAATGAATTCCAGATTTTATTGATAAATCCGCCTCCTTGTTTGCATAGATCCTCATCAAACATTAAGTCGTTTCCGGCCGGAGAACTCAACAACATCCCTACCCTAACCCCATCAGCTCCATATTTGCTGATCAATTTTAACGGATCTGGCGAATTGCCCAAAGATTTGGACATTTTACGGCGTTGTTTATCCCTCACGATTCCGGTTAAATAAACATTTGTAAAAGGTTTTTCGCCGCGGTATTCATATCCTGCAATGATCATTCTGGCTACCCAAAAAAACAAAATCTCCGGTGCGGTTACCAAATCGTTGGTGGGATAATAATAATTTATTTCCTTATTATCCGGTTCCAAAATTCCATTGAATACACTCATAGGCCATAGCCAGGAGGAAAACCAGGTGTCCAGAGCATCCGAATCCTGAGTTAGATCACTGATTTTAAGATCCTGGTTACCGGTTTTTTCAATAGCTTTATTTAATGCGGCTTCTGCTGTTTCGGCAACTACAAAATCATCTTTCCCTGGCCCGTAAAAATAAGCCGGAATTTGCTGTCCCCATAAGAGTTGTCTTGAAATATTCCAATCCCGAACATTTTCCATCCAATGCCTGTAAGTATTCACAAACTTATCTGGCACTAACTTTACTTCTTTACTTAAAACGGAATCCAGGGCTGGTTTTGCAAGATCCTTCATCTTTAGGAACCATTGGTCGCTTAACTTAGGTTCTATGACAGCTCCTGTGCGCTCACTTGTTCCTATTTTATTGATATGAATTTCAGTTTTAACCAGAAATCCCAATTCCTCCAATTCTTTTACCATCTCTTTTCTGGCTACAAACCTGTCTTTTCCCTGGTAATGGAGTCCGTATGAATTGAGGGTTGCATCATCGTTAAAAATATCGATTACTTCAAGATTATGCCTTTCGCCAATTTCCTTGTCATTTATATCATGGGCTGGGGTTACTTTTAAACAACCGGTTCCAAATTCCATGTCCACATATTCATCTTCTATTATTGGAACTACCCGGTTCACTAAAGGAACGATCGCATTTTTACCCTTGAGATGCTTAAACCGCTCATCGTTAGGATTGATACAAATGGCAGTATCCCCAAGAATTGTTTCAGGCCGCGTGGTTGCAATAGTGACAGTTTCGTCACTACCTTCAATTTTATAGTTCAAATAATATAAATTCCCCTGCTGTTCCAAATGGATAACCTCCTCATCAGATAAGGTGGTTTTTGCTTCCGGATCCCAGTTAACCATCCTGTATCCTCTATAAATCAGGCCTTTTTCATATAAATCCACAAAAACTTTGATAACAGAAGCGGACATATTATCATCCATTGTAAACTTTGTTCGCTCCCAATCACAGGAAGCTCCCAGCTTTTTAAGCTGCTCCAGAATGATTCCACCGTGTTTATGAGTCCAATCCCAGGCGTGAGCCAAAAATTCTTCCCTTGACAGGTCGTTTTTATCAATTCCTTCTGCTTTTAATTTGGCCACTACCTTGGCCTCAGTCGCAATGGACGCATGATCGGTTCCAGGAACCCAACATGCATTAAAACCTTTAAGTCTTGCCCGCCTTATTAAAACATCCTGAATTGTATTGTTAAGCATATGTCCCATATGCAATACCCCGGTGACATTCGGCGGAGGGATCACGATGGTGTAAGGTGTTCTTTCATCTACTTCAGAGTGAAAATAACCTTGCTCCATCCAGTATTCGTACCATTTGTTCTCTACCTGTTCTATATCGTAATTTTGGGGTAATGCCATGTTTGGTCTGATTTTTGAAAATAAAAGCAAAAGTACTTATAAGTTGAGGATTATAAAAGAAGTTGTTTTGGTAAATCCTTTTGGGTTTGGAATAATTCGACCTATATTTACTATACAAACAGGAATTCAAAGCGAATTTCTTCCGATAGTTTTCGGAAACAAATAAAAAAAACAATAAATATTTAAATATGAAAACAATTCTAACAATAATGATAGTGGTATTGGCGGGTTTCTCTACCTTAACCGCTCAAAACACTCCAAAATTTGAATTTAAATCGGAAATGATCGATTACGGAGAAATTGAAAAAGGCAGTGATGGAGTTCGTGTATTTGAATTTAAGAATATTGGAGATGCTCCGTTAATTATAGAAAATGTTTATTCCAGTTGTGGTTGTACAATACCCACCTGGCCCAAAGCAGCGATTCAACCGGGAGAAAGCGGAAAAATTGAAGTGAAGTATGATACCAAACGAGTTGGTCCAATCAGGAAAACAATAACAATTTATTCAAATACTGATGAACCTACTAAAGCCCTTAAAATAAAGGGGAAAATTTTGGATCCCAACGAAAAATCTTAAAATTTAAAAACTCCCGAAATTCGGGAGTTTTTTTTATAATATTTTTTTCAGTTCAAACGTAATCACCTTTTCTATTCCATTCCGCATAATTCTAAATCGCATTCTCTTTCCTTCTCCGGAACTGAGAATACGATTTATTTCAGAGAGCTTAAAACGATAAGCTTTTTTTCCATTTATATCAATGAGCAAATCTCCAATTTGTAAGCCGGCTTTTTCTGCAGGGGAGTTTGGTCTTATTTCTACAATTTCATATTGTGGTTCCAATGTAAATTCAATCTCAGAATCGCTCTTATAAACCAATATTCCAGGTTCATTATTTTCCTGGTTATTAGCTTTCGGAACAATCCCGCTTCGAAGTTTTTTAACATAGCTGAATCCGGTATGGGCAATTATTACCCCGCTCATATCATATTCAAAGGGTGCATTAAAATTTTTATTAGGAGATAGACGTAAATTTTTATTCCGATAGTCAATTGTTAAATAAAACCTCTTTAAAATTTGGGCGCCAATGCTGCCGTTTCGTAATTTATAGGTTTGCATTTCCTGCATATAGAGAGAATCCGGAAAACTTGCTGTTACTTCCTCAAACTCAAATCTTCCCAACTTTAAACTTTTTATCCTGCTCCTTAATCCATATACACTTCCCCCCATTCCAAATCCAAGGAAATCTTCAAAATATCGTTCAGGAACTTTAATTCCTTGATTCTCATCGCTCAACAACCATACAGCATCTCCCAGGCCACTATCAATAAGAAAATTTAAGGGAAGTTCCGTATTGTCATCAATTTTAACCCTTGCGGTTACATAGGGTTTATTCATAAAGAAAGTTAGGGGCAGATCCTCACATTTCCTGCACTTTTTATAATCATAAAATTCTGGATCATAAATTTTTATTTTTTTCCTCGGACAATTAAATTCCATGATAAAATCCTTGAAAAAATCGTGGCCAATAATCCCGTGAATTGGCACTCCCACCCTATTGGAAAGGCTTATTTCATAATCGTAAACCACGTACAATATTAGGGATTGACTGGTTGCTTTTCCAATTCTAATCTCATTCCCGGAAGATTTAATTGCTTGAATAGGGTCTCCGCCTCCCAAACCCCTTAAAAGTATACTTTTGGCATTCTTTACGTTTAGGGAATCCACTTCCGTTAAATTGAACAAAATTGTTGAATCAACGCCTGTATCAAGCAAAAAAGAAAGTTCCACTCCATTTATTTCTAATGGCACGATCACTAAATCATGAATGAGCTGAAAAGGCAGCTGAAAATGATTTTTATCATCGTCAATTTCAAACGCATTTTGTGCCAGAGATGAAACAAACAGAACTAAAAAGAAGATTATGGAGCTAATAGCTTTTCCCAAATTTTTAAAAATTAGTTCTTTAAATATCCGAAAATCCTTTTACATAAGATGTTTTTAAGCAGATTATGTGCTTAAAATTTTGCATTTTTGCACTGAAAAAGAAAATCACATAAATTATGCCTAAAATTTCAACAAAAGGTAGTTCCATGCCCGAATCACCTATACGAAAATTAGTTCCGTATGCAGAAGCAGCAACCAAAAAAGGACGAAAAATATATCAATTAAATATTGGTCAGCCGGATATTAAAACTCCAAAGCAAGCTTTAGATGCGGTAAGAAACCACGACATAGAGGTTTTATCTTACAGTCACTCTGCTGGTTTTGATAGCTATAGAAAAAAATTGGCTGCCTATTATAGCAAAAGAAATATCCCGATAAATGGGGAAGAAATAATTATTACAACCGGTGGTTCGGAAGCCTTGTTATTTGCAATGGGAAGCATCACCGATATCGGGGACGAAATAATTATTCCGGAACCTTTTTATGCAAACTATAACGGGTTTGCTACCGCCTCTGGAGTCAAAATTGTTCCGGTAGAATCTAAGATTGAAACAAATTTCGAGCTTCCTCCCATAAAAGAATTCGAAAAACTGATTACTCCCAAAACAAAAGCTATTTTAATTTGTAACCCGGGAAATCCAACGGGATATTTGTATACGGAAGAAGAGATCAAACAATTGGCTGAGATTGCCATTAAGTATGATATCTTTTTGGTGGCAGATGAAGTTTATCGGGAATTCGCATATGATGGAGCACAACATTTTTCTATTATGAGTATCCCAAGATTGGAGAATAATGCCATTATGATAGATTCTGTTTCAAAACGATACAGCATGTGCGGTGCCCGCATTGGATGCCTCGTTTCCAAGAATAAAGAGGTGATCGCTACCGCGATGAAATTCGCACAGGCAAGGTTAAGTCCACCAACATTTGCACAAATTGCAAGTGAAGCGGCTTTAAGCACTCCTCAAAGTTATTTTGATGATGTGATTGATGAATACACCTCACGAAGAAATTTATTGGTTTCGGGTTTAGAAGCTATAAAAGGAGTAACTGTTGCACGCCCTAGTGGCGCTTTTTACTGCATTGCCGCATTACCCGTTAAAAATGCCGATGATTTTGCAAAATGGCTGTTAGAAGAATTTCAGTTGGATAATGAAACGGTGATGGTAGCTCCTGCCGCTGGATTTTATTCCACTCCCAATACAGGTTTAAACCAAGTGAGATTAGCCTACGTTCTCAAAAAAGAAGATTTGAAAAGGGCGCTGGTTCTTTTAAAAGAAGCCTTAAAAGTATATAACAAATAATGAAGGTTATCGAGAACAGCTCATTAAAATCCTATAACACATTTGGAATAGATGTGAAGGCCGAACGTTTTGTTTCGGTTACCAGTCTGGAGGAACTCAAATCTGTTTTAACGGGCAACTATGCCGAAGAACTTTTTGTTTTAGGTGGAGGCAGTAATATGTTGCTCACGCAAGACATAACTGCCACTGTACTTCATATTAATCTCAAGGGAATTAAAGTAGTACAGGAAACTGAAGACTTCGCTTATATTCAGGCCAATGCAGGAGAAAACTGGCACGAATTCGTACTGTGGACCCTTGCTCAAGATTATGGCGGACTGGAGAATCTTTCCCTAATCCCTGGAAATATTGGTTCGTCACCTATTCAAAATATTGGTGCTTATGGGGTAGAGCTCAAAGACCATTTTGTTTCCTGTGAGGGCATCGATATTCAAACAATTGAAATGACGAATTTTAATGCTGAAGAATGTAATTTTGGCTATAGAAATTCCATCTTCAAAAACAAGGTTAAGGGAAGGTATATTATTACAAGTGTCACTTTTAAACTGAGTAAAAAAAATCATAAGCTTTATACGAATTACGGATCTATAAATGAAGCTTTGGAAGAAAGCGGAATAACAAATCCTTCAATTCAGGATGTTTCAAATGCAGTAATCAGGATCAGACAACAAAAGTTACCGGATCCAGAGGAATTGGGAAATAGTGGCAGCTTTTTTAAAAATCCTGTTATTTCTGCCGGAGACTTTCAGAAATTGCAAAAGGAATATCCTGAAATGCCTCATTACAAAATTTCAGAAAATGAATTTAAGATTCCTGCAGGATGGCTGATAGACCTGGCAGGATTCAAAGGTTTCCGCGAAGGAGATGCGGGAGTTCACAAAAACCAGGCTTTGGTGCTGGTAAATTACGGTACTGCCACAGGTTCAGAAATTTTAAAGCTTGCACAAAAGATCCAGGATAAGATCAAAAGCCAATTTAAAATTGCACTGGAACTGGAAGTAAATATTTTTTAGAAATAAATTTTAAAGCAAAAAAAATCCCGCAGAAGCGGGATTTTTAAGTTTTATACTACTGTGATTAAGATTTTTTCATCACAACGGCATCAATGACATGTACCACACCATTTGATGCATCTACATCTGCCTGCACGATATTTGCTGTTTTACCATTACCGTCTTTCAAAACGATCTTGTCTCCGCTCATTGTAGCTGTTAATTCTGTACCTTCTACAGTAGAGAATTTAAAAGTTCCATTATTAGCCTTGATTTCTGCAGCAAGATCAGAGGAAGTAATTTTTCCTGAAACCACATGATACTTAAGAACATTTTGTAACTTCTCTTTATTCTCTGGTAACATTAAATTATCTAAAGTAGCCTTATCTACTTTTGAAAAGGCGTCATTGTTTGGAGCAAATACCGTAAAAGGACCTTCCTCCTCTTTCATCATTTGTGCAAGTTCAGCATTTTGAAGCGCACTTACCAAAGTACTTAACTCTGGAGTTGCCATTGCTTTGGCTGCGATAGAATTAGATTCCATCTCCATTTTCGCTTCATTCATTTTCATTTCAGCCTCTTTTTCAGCTTCCATGCGCTGCATTTCCATTTTTTCTTTTTCTGCTTGTTCTTCTTTCTTTTGGTCTTTACAAGACGTAAAGGCAATTGCTGATAATACAGCAACAATTAATAACTTCTTAAATTTCATAATATGGTTTTTTTAGTTAATTTGTTGATGCAATGTAGCAACTAAACTATAATTATTACATATTTAATAATTAAAGTTTAGTTAAAAATTCCTGAATAATTCTATTGTAAGAATTCATTTCTATTGCACATTTTTATCATTACTTTTGCAGTAAGAATCTTAGTTATGAAATTACTTTTAATTACAATAGTATTGTTAGGATTGGCATTCGCAGGAATTGCCATAAAAATATGGGCAAAAAAGGATGGTAAATTCGCGGGTACTTGTGCCAGCCAAAGTCCGGTTTTGAATGAAGATGGAGAAGCCTGTGGCTTCTGCGGAAAATTGCCCGATGAAAGGAAAGATTGTTCAGGAAGCAATTAGGAGAATTAACCTTATATGGTAACAATCTTACTCGTCCTTTTTCTGGTAGTCTCAATTATAAATATCCTATATTATTTAGGATATTTTAGTTTTGCCTCTTCAGAAAAAAACAATCCGGAGTCATCAAATATTCCGGTTTCTGTTATTATTTGTGCTAAAAATGAAGCAGAAAACCTCAAGCAGTTTATACCTTCCATCTTAAATCAAAAATACCCCAATTTTGAGGTTATTCTCATCAATGATGCTTCAGAAGATGATACTTTAGATGTCATGGAAAATTTCCTTCAGGATGATCCAAGGGTTAAACTTGTGAATGTTCAAAACAATGAGGCTTTTTGGGGCAATAAAAAATATGCACTCACCTTAGGTATCAAAAAGGCGAAAAATCCATATTTAATTTTTACAGATGCTGATTGCGCCCCGGTAACCGATCTCTGGATCGAAAAAATGGCAGCAAATTTTATTTCTGAAAAATCCATAGTTTTAGGTTATGGAGGATATTTTAAAAATAAAACCTCCATTTTGAACAAACTTATTCGGTTTGAAACGCTTCTCACTGCCATTCAATATTTTTCCTATGCCAAATGGGGCTTACCTTATATGGGAGTGGGGCGTAACCTGGCTTATACCTCCAAAGAATTTTTTGACCAAAATGGATTTGCCACACATATACATGTGCGATCGGGTGACGACGACTTATTTGTAAACCAGGCAGCTACAGCTGGAAACACGGCTATTTGTTTTGATAAAGAAGCCATTACCCGAAGTGATCCAAAAACAAATTTCAAAAGTTGGTTCCGCCAAAAGCGGAGGCATGTTTCAACCGCCAGATTTTATAAGGCAAAACACAAGTTCTTGTTAGGAATGTTTTATTTCTCGCAATTGGCATTTTGGATTTTGTTGGTATTCTTATTGAGCTTTCAAATTCAATGGCAATTAGTTTTGGCTGTTTTTGGAATTCGGCTTCTAATTCAATACATCGTTTTTTGGAAATCCGCTCAGAAATTGGACGAACTTGATCTAATCTGGATGCTTCCTGCGCTGGAATTGTTTTTAATTTGCATACAATTCGGTATCTTTAGCATTAATCTTATTTCAAAACCAACCAATTGGAAATAAACCCGGCGCTACTGCTGCATCAAATTGAAATGGCAAAAGCCGGAAATCAGGCTGCTTTCAAATACTTGCTGGACACCTTTTGGGTTGATGTGTATTCTTTTCAGCTTAAACATACCAGAAATGAATATGATGCTGAAGATATTACTATTCAAACTTTTTCAAAAGCATTCGACAAACTTCACACCTTCAACGAAAAATACTCTTTCAAAACCTGGCTGATCGCCATTTCCAAGAATATTCATATTGATTTGATACGCAAAATGAAGTCTTCCATAAGATCGGAAACAGCTGATGAAGGAACCGAAAAGGTTAATAAAATTGCCGACGAAAGCCCTTCAATTGAAGATACTTTAATCAGTGAACAACATTTGGCCCAATTGCTCAGCGATATTAAACAGCTGAAACCCCCGTACCAGGAGGTGATCAATTTGAGGTATTTTCAGGAAAAATCCTATAAAGAAATAGCAGAATATCTTCAGGAACCCATGAATAATATAAAGGTAAAACTTTTACGCGCCAAAAAATTACTTGCACAGATTATTGAGTCAAGACGGTCATAAAACCTCAATAAAGTCTGTAGACTTCAACTTATTCTTTTCATCATATTATTGTATCTTTGGGCCTTAGAATTTTGATATGACAACAGATACTATAGCTAACTCCAAACCAACTCCAAAACCTAAATGGCTGCGTGTAAAACTTCCTACAGGAAAAAAATACACAGAGTTGCGTGGTGTGGTAGACAAATACAAATTAAATACTATTTGTACCGCTGCGAGCTGTCCCAATATGGGTGAATGCTGGACTGAAGGCACCGCAACCTTTATGATCCTTGGGAATGTATGTACGCGTTCCTGTGGATTTTGCGGGGTTAAAACCGGAAGGCCGGAATCTATAGATTGGGACGAACCTGAAAAAGTTGCCCGTTCCATAAAATTAATGCAAATCAAACACGCCGTAATTACCAGTGTAGATCGCGATGATTTAAAAGATATGGGATCTATTATTTGGGCTGAAACCGTAAAGGCAATCCGGAGAATGAATCCAGGAATTACTTTGGAAACCCTTATTCCCGATTTTCAGGGAAATGAACGAAATATAGACAGGATTGTTGAGGTAAGTCCCGAGGTGGTTTCCCACAATATGGAAACCGTAAAACGATTGACAAGGGAAGTGCGAATTCAGGCGAAATACGAACGTAGTCTGCAAGTATTAAAATATCTGAAAGACCAGGGTATTACAAGAACCAAATCTGGAATTATGCTGGGGTTGGGAGAAACCGAAGATGAGGTGATCCAGACTTTACAGGATTTGAAAAGCGTTAATCTGGATATTGTAACTATAGGTCAATACCTGCAACCCAGTAAAAAGCATTTACCTGTAAAAGAATTTATCACTCCGGAGCAATTCAAAAAATATGAAAATATCGGATTAGAATTAGGTTTCCGCCACGTTGAAAGTTCGGCTTTGGTTAGATCTTCTTATAAAGCCCAAAAGCATTTAACCTAATTTCATCCCCAAAAAAATATGGCTGAAAAAATAAAAATTGGGATCAACGGCTTTGGCCGTATTGGTCGCAACTTGTTCAGGCTATTAATAAATCATAAAGAAATTGAGGTTGTTGCAATTAATGACATTGCCGATGCTGCGACACTCACCCATCTCCTTAAATACGACAGCATTCACGGAAGGTTAAACACTGATATTGCTTCAGTCAATTCCAATATTGTCATCAATAACAGGGAAATCCCCGTACTCAATCATAATCATCCAAAGGACATTGACTGGTCTAAACACGGAATTGAATATGTGGTGGAAGCATCCGGAAAATTTAAAAAAACCAACGATTTAAAACACCATCTTAAGGAAGGTGTTCAAAAAGTTATTCTTTCGGTACCCCCGGATGACGATCAAACTAAGATGGTGGTTTTAGGGGTAAATGAAAATATTCTGGACGGCAGTGAAAGAATAATTTCCAATGCGTCCTGCACGACTAATAATGCAGCGCCAATGCTGGATGTGATCAATAAAAATTTTGGAGTAAAACACGCCTACATCTCCACAATACATTCATATACTGCCGATCAAAGTTTGCATGACAAACCTCATAGAGATTGGCGCAGGGCCCGTGCGGCTGCACTATCAATAATTCCAACCACCACAGGGGCGGCCAAGGCACTTACACGGATTTTCCCCGATTTGAAGGATGTTATTGGCGGTTGCGGAATCCGGGTGCCGGTACCTAACGGCTCGCTAACAGATATGACATTAAATGTCCACAAACCAACAACTATAGAGGAAGTTAATTCGGTTTTTGAAGAAGCATCCCGAACTTATCTTAAAAATTATTTGAGCTATACCGAAGAACCCCTTGTATCTATTGATATTGTTGGCAACCCTTATTCCTGTATTTTCGATTCGCAAATGACCTCGGTTATTGGTGGGGATTTGATCAAACTCATTGGATGGTACGACAATGAAGTTGGATATTCCAGCCGACTTATAGATTTAATTTCTTTCATCTCAAAGAATTAACTATATTTAACAAAATTATGTATCAGCAATTCCCCCAATGAAGAACATTATTTTAACGTTTTTACTTCTTTTTTGCTGTTACACTTCTGTAGCTCAGCAAAAAACCGATGAAGAATTTTCAGATATAAATAACAATATTCAAAATCTTCTAAACGAAGCCGAAACTTCCATAAATGTTCTAAATTTTGAAAAGGCACTCATCCAGCTCAAAAATGCTTTAGAACTTTCAAAACAAATAAACGACCAAAAGTACATCGCGCTTTCAAGTAGTATTCTTTCTAAATTGTTTTACATACGCCATGATTACGCTCAGGCTATTACGGAACTGCAGCGTGCAATTTCAATTCAACGCGAAATTAATGACGAATCCGGTTTGGCCTATAGCTATCTGAATTTTGGAAAAATTTTCAATATAAAAAATGATTTTGAGCGAGCCAATAAATATTTAAATCTGGCGGAAGTTTATTACACAAAGGAAAACAATACCGAATATCTTGGTTTGGTATACCTTAACCGTGGTATTATCAGTTTAAATTCAGATAATTCTAAAAAAAGCAGGAACCAGGCAATTTCCCAATTGAACAAAGCTGAAATTTATTTGGATGAAAGCACTAATTTATACGAGACTTCACGATTGCATTATTATAAAGGCAGGGCATATTTAACACTTAACCGGCTTGAAGAAGCAGAATCAGAAGCACAAGAATCCCTGAAAATTGCCAATACCAACGATTTTGGCGGAATGATCATGTATTCCAACAATCTACTTAGTCAAATTTACGAATCACAAAAAAATTACAGCCAATCCCTTGCTTACCTTAAAACAAGCAATCATGTGCGTGACTCTATTTTCGCTATGAACCAGGAGGCCCTTGCTCTTGAGGCTAATACCCGCTATGGAGTAGATGCTTTAAGATCTAATGTTAAGGAACTTAAGATCCAGAATGCGGAACAGGAACGCTCCCTAAAGGTCAATAAACTAACCACCATTTTAAGTGTTGCCCTTATTACGATACTTTCCCTGTTGACTTTGTCTTTATATAAGAACAATAATCTACGCGCTAAGGCAAATGAATTGCTTCAGAAAAAAAATGATGAACTTACCATAGCAAAAGATAATGCCGAAAAAGCATCTTTGGCAAAAGCGGAATTCCTTTCAACAATTACCCACGAGTTACGAACTCCGCTCTATGCAGTTACCGGATTAACCCATTTATTATTGGATGAAAGCCCAACCGAGAATCAAAAGGAACATTTAAATTCGCTGAAATTCTCAGGAGAATATTTATTATCCTTAATTAATAACATTCTGGATCTCAACAAACTTGAGGCGAATAAAATGGAAATCCTGGACACCTCATTCAACCTGGAAAAGCGCATTTCGAATGTTTTGATAGCACTTAAAAATTCTGCGGACACCAAAAACACCAAATTGCATTTTAGTTTTGACCCGAAAATTCCAAAAAAATTAAAAGGAGATCCACTCAAAATTTCTCAGATCCTAATTAACCTTATCGGAAATTCGATCAAATTTACTGAAAATGGCGATATCTGGATCAATGTTAAGAAAAACCATAAGGTGGGCCATCAGTATTTTTTACACTTCGAAATTAAAGACAATGGCGAGGGAATTACCAAGGAAAAACAAACTGCGATTTTTGAAAATTTCACCCAGGGTTCTACACAAATAAATCGGAAATTTGGCGGAACAGGTCTGGGGCTTTCCATAGTCAAGAATTTATTGAATTTAATGCATAGTGATATTCACTTGGAAAGCGATTTAGGCAAGGGTTCTTCCTTTAGTTTTGACCTTAAGTTTGAGGCCTTTGAGGAGCTCAAAACAGGTCCCGATGAAAACGAAAAGGGAATTGTGCCCCTTTCTAACAGCACTATGCACAATAAAAGGATCTTAATTGTTGAAGATAATAAGATCAACCAAATGATTACCCGTAAAATTCTGGAAAAAAATCAGGTGATTTGTGATGTTGCCGATAATGGAACTATTGCCATAGAAATGGTGAAAAACAAGGTTTTTGACCTTATATTAATGGATATCCATATGCCGGGCATAAGTGGAATTGAAGCTACTATAGAGATCCGGAAATTTGACGAACAAATTCCTATTGTTGCCCTTACCGCGGTAACCCTGGATGAAAATTTGGATGAATTTTTTCTGAACGGGTTCACCGATATTATACCTAAACCCTATAAAACAGAAGAATTTTTCAATAAAATAAACTTGCATCTTGCTGCCAGTAAAATCCATGTATAATATCTTGGCATATTGTTTGAATTGAAAGGGTAAGGAAAAGTATATATAAAGAATATATAGTTTGAATTAGCCAAAACTGAAAATGGGGTGCAATGCACCTCATTTTTTATTTAAGACATATCGTTCAATTTGTTGGTCAAATTCCAGGGCCTTGCTGCCTGCAAATTTCATTTTAATAGGAATGTAATACAAATTTGGATGAGATATAACTCCTTTCAATCTCATAAAGTCCTTTTCTGTCGTTAAAACCAATGGAGCTTCCATTATTTGATTTAAATCTCCCTTTGTGAATTTATGATGGTCGGGGAAATTTAAATGCTCAAAATCAATGTGAAGTTGATCGAGATAATCGCATAAAGGTTGCGGATTTGCTATTCCTGTAACCAGCGTTATTTTTTCATCTGAAAGTGAACTTATCAACTTCCCCGGTTTTTCACTATAAACCTTGTTACTATATTCTATATAACTGAAGAATAATTTTTGATAATTCTTCAGCTTAAGACTTTTTTTTATTTTGATCTGGTTTTTGACCGTTAGATGTTTTGGGCATTTTGTCACCACTATTATCTGTGCACGTTGAGCACCAGATGCAGGCTCCCTTAAGTTGCCTGTGGGCAAAATAAAATCGTCTATATATAATTCATTATAAGTAGTTAAAAGAATATTTAATCCCGCTTTTACTTTTCGGTGCTGGAAAGCGTCATCCAATAAGATTACCTCGGGAGAACAACTCAATTGCAACATGGAAATCCCTCTTGTTCGTTTTTCGTCCACCGCAACTATGGCGCGCCTGAATTTAGATTTAAATTGCAAGGGCTCATCCCCTACCATTTCTGCTGTTTCTCCTCCATCCAAAAGATGAAATCCACTCGAATTACGGCCATAGCCACGGCTTAGTGTTGCTGTTTTATGATTTGAGATAAGTAGCGTGAGCAGGTATTCTATCATTGGGGATTTTCCAGTTCCCCCAACGCTTAAGTTCCCTACACAAATTACCGGGAACGGGAATGAACTGGATTTAAATACCCTAATATCATATAAAAAATTTCGCATAAGCATCACGATGCCATATAATAAAGCGAATGGAAACAGGATTTTTCGAATTATACTCATTGTTACGAATGTATAATATTTATATTTGAATTAAAATAGTAAACCCATGTTAATTACTGAGGTTATAAAACACCTGGAAGATTTTGCACCGGCCGCCACCGCCGAAGATTTTGACAATGTTGGATTATTAGTGGGAGATCCCAATACGCCGGTTTCCGGAGTTTTAATTACTCTTGATACTCTGGAAGAAGTCGTTGAAGAAGCCATCGCCAAAAATTGTAACCTAATTGTTAGCTTCCACCCCATCATATTTTCCGGATTAAAAAGGCTGAATGGCAACAATTATGTAGAAAGGACAGTGATAAAGGCCATTCAAAACAATATTGCCATTTATGCCATTCATACTGCTCTGGACAATCATCACCTGGGGGTAAATAAGATGATATGTGATAAACTCCACCTTACAAACTCCAAAATTTTAATTCCGAAAAAAAACAGCATAAAAAAACTCACCACATACATACCCACTTCCCAGGCAGAAATGTTACGGAAAAAGCTTTTTGAAGCCGGAGCGGGTTCTATTGGAAATTATGATGAATGCAGTTTTAACCTGCAAGGTATAGGCAGTTTCAAAGCTAATGAAGAAGCAAATCCGGTAATCGGGAAAATAGGAGAAACTCATTTTGAAGAAGAAACCCAAATAGGAATTACTTTGCCCAAACATCTTGAAGCTAAAATCTTAAAAGTGCTCTTTAAAAACCATCCTTATGAAGAGGTGGCTCATGAAATTATAAGCCTGGATAATGCACATCAGCAAATGGGGATGGGAATGATTGGGGATTTGCCTGAGGAAATGGAGGAAACAGAATTTCTGGCCCAGATTCAAAACACCTTTCATACCAAATGTATCCGTCATTCTGAACTCCTGGACAAACCGGTAAAAAAGGTAGCTGTACTTGGCGGAAGCGGAAGTTTTGCCATTGAAAATGCCAAAAAAGCCGGGGCCAATTTTTTTATTACCGCCGATTTAAAGTATCACGATTTCTATAAAGCAGAAGGAAAACTCGTTTTGGCAGATATTGGCCACTATGAAAGTGAACAATACACAAAAAACCTATTACACGTGTATCTTAGTAAAAAAATCCCTAATTTTGCACTTATTTTATCGAATACAAAAACCAATCCTATCAAGTATTATTAACTATGGCAAAAAAAACCGATGTTACTGTAGAAGAAAAGTTAAGAGCGTTGTACGATCTTCAACTAGTCGATTCCAGAATAGATGAAATTAGAAATGTACGAGGCGAACTTCCTTTAGAAGTAGAAGACTTAGAAGATGAGGTAGCCGGTTTAAATACACGTATCCAAAAATTAGAGGGCGATTTAGATTTTATCGATACCGATATAAAAAACAAGAAAGTTCTTATTGAAGATTCTAAGGCAGCGATTAAAAAATACACCGAACAACAAAAAAATGTCCGGAACAACCGTGAATTTAACGCATTAAGTAAGGAAATTGAATTTCAGGAACTTGAAATTGAACTTGCCGAAAAGAACATCAAAGAATACAGAGCCCAAATAGAGCAGAAAAATCAGGTAATTGATCAAACCAAAGAACGTTTGACAGACCGTGAAAAGCACCTTGCACACAAGAAAGGTGAACTTGATGCTATTCTTGCAGAAACCAAAAAGGAAGAAGAATTATTGGTTAAAAAATCCAATGATTTGGAAAACCTAATTGAAAAAAGGTTGATAAGCGCTTATAAACGAATTAGAGTCAATGTGAAAAATGGATTAGCGATAGTTCCAGTAGAACGCGGTGCTTCCGGAGGGTCTTATTTCACTATTCCACCACAGGTTATCGTGGAAATTTCAAGCAGAAGAAAAATTATAACCGATGAGCACAGCGGTAGAATTTTAGTTGACGCAGAGTTGGCGAAAGAAGAACAGGAAAAAATGGAAAAACTCTTTTCTAAAATTTAAGAATATATTCTTTTTATTTAAGGGATATTTAGAAAGCCTATGAACGCTTTCTGAATATCCCTTTTTTGTTTAAATTAAGCATTAACAACTCTTTGGCATAAAAATTCGATAATTACCCTAATTTTATGGCGTTAGAAAACCCCACAGCTATGAAATTCAAATTGATCTTAATCACAATTGGTTGCTTTTTTATTCTTAGTTCCTGTAAAAACCAGGACTCTGGCGATAATAATTCAGAAATAGGATCAGACTTCGAGAAGTCCGCATCGGAAAGCCTAACCGAATCCGGAAACAATAAAGATCATTCCAAAACTGAGTCTACATCCAAGACCTATTCCAAAGATTCGGCAGAAACAATTGAGGGCCAATATATAAGAATTGGAGAGGAAGCCGATCTTAATTGTGAGTGTTATTGCCTGGATTTAAATTTTACCTCAAATTCTGAATTGTGTCTTTCTCCTGATAAAATATATATAAATGTAAAATTTGAAAAGACCAATAATAATTTAATCAATGTCTATTTAACAGATCCTTCCGATATCAATTCTGAAGGAGACAAAATTCCCTGGACTAAATTTAGCAGGAATATCCCAATTGCAACTATTTCTCCGCAACCTTACGGGGAATTAGATCTTGATTGGTTAGGTTTTTCCATCAATGGCGACTTAGCTATGGACTATGCTATTCTCGGGAAGAAAACCCTTGAAGGAAAATTTAAAAAGAAATAATCAAAGGTCGGAGCAGACAAGACTAAAAAGCTTAGAAATTAAAGAAAATATTTGTCTGTGGGAATCCACGGGGAAAATAAAAGTCAGTTCCGGATTTAATGTATATTTAGGGTTGCATGCATTGGCCTATAAAATTTTATTGAGATGAAGATGATCCTGTTAACCTTATCATTATTTGTGTTCTCCTGCGGCAACAGCAGCACGCAGAATCCATCAAAGGAAGAAACTGCTAATGCCAAACCGGTAGAAGTTCCGGTCCAGGACAATAAGGCCCGGGCCTATTTCGCCAGCGGTTGTTTTTGGTGTGTAGAGGCAATTTACGAAAGTGTTGAAGGAGTGGAAGAAGTAATTTCAGGATATTCCGGAGGTCATACCAAAAACCCGACTTATAAAGCCAGCAATACGGGGAAAACAGGTCATGCCGAAGCTGTTGAAGTTATTTATAACCCCAAAAAAGTTGATTTCGCCACTTTGGTGCGGGTTTATTTTGGATCGCAAAATCCTACCCAGGCTAATGGCCAGGGGCCGGATATTGGATCTCAATACCGTTCCATAATATTCTTTCAGAACGAGGAACAAAAAAAGATTATCGAAAACATTAAAGCGGAAGTCGCCAAAAATTACGATAAACCTATTGCTGCTGAAGTAGTGCCTTTTCAAAAATTTTGGAGAGCCGAGGATTACCATCAAAATTATGAAAAACTTAATCCGGACAACCCTTACATTCAAAATGTTTCAATTCCAAGAATAGAAAAGTTTAAAAAGAAATTTCCGGAATTGCTTAAAAAAAATTCTAAATAAAAGTTAGCTGAATTATTGAGTTACAAATAAGGCCTTCCCGGCTTCATTCGTTTTAAGAGAAATTCCTGTCTAAGCTTTCCGGAAAAATATAAATAAGTATTTTTACACTCTAATAAATTTCGGTTCTATACTTTATGCACATTACCACAGAAAACATTCTCCTAATTGGTTCCCTTCTTTTACTGATAAGTATTTTAGCTGGAAAAACCTCTTACAAATTTGGAGTTCCTACTTTAGTTTTATTCTTGTTGGTAGGTATTTTAGCAGGATCGGAAGGGATTGGGAAAATTCATTTTAACGACCCCCAAATTGCTCAGTTTATAGGCATTGTTTCCCTTAATTTCATCCTTTTTTCAGGTGGACTGGATACCAGCTGGAAATCTATTAAACCTGTTGTTTGGCAAGGTGTTTCGCTATCTACATTGGGGGTTTTGTTAACAGCCTTATCTGTTGGGGTATTTGTGTGGTTTATTACAGATTTCACTATTTATGAAGGTTTATTGCTTGGCGCCATTGTTTCTTCAACAGATGCAGCTGCGGTTTTCTCTATTCTCAGGTCTAAAAATCTCGCATTAAAATCCAACCTTCGGCCAACATTGGAATTGGAAAGCGGAAGTAATGATCCGATGGCTTATTTTCTAACGATTGCCTTTTTAGGCCTGGTGGTTAATCAGGATAAAAGCATTTATAGCATCATCCCCCTGTTTCTTCAACAAATATTAATTGGGGCTGCACTTGGTTTTATCTTAGGGAAATTAAGCAAAAAACTCATAAACCGCATCAAACTGGATTTTGAAGGTCTATATCCGGTTTTGGCCATAGCGCTGATGTTTATAATATTTTCTGCCACCAACTTCCTTGGCGGGAATGGATTTTTAGCGGTTTACTTAAGCGCCGTTTATTTGGGAAATCACGACATTATTCATAAACGAACCATTATGAAAATGTTTGACGGGCTGGCCTGGCTTATGCAAATAGTTCTCTTCTTAACTCTGGGATTACTTGTGTACCCAAGTCATGTGCTTCCGGTAGTAGGAATTGGAATATTTGTTTCAGTTTTCCTTATTCTTATAGCCCGGCCGATAAGCGTATTTATAAGTTTGATGTTTTTCAGAATGAAAATGCGCCGTAGATTTTATATATCCTGGGTGGGATTGCGGGGTGCCGTGCCTATTGTATTTGCCACATATCCCCTATTGGCAGGTATTGAAAAAGCGGATATGATATTTAATATTGTGTTTTTTGTTTCATTAAGTTCGGTGTTGGTTCAGGGCACAAGCCTTTCTTTAATTGCAAAATGGTTGCATGTGGGACTTCCCGCAAAAGCAAAACCAAAATCTCCTGTTGACACATTTTTAAACGATGGCGCCAAATCTTATATCCGGGAAATTGTAATTCCGGAAAATAACCATTCTGTTGGCAAAGCCATAGTTGATTTGAAATTCCCGCGGAAAGCAATTATTGCATTGATCTCAAGAAATGACAAATTTTTAACTGCAAACGGGGCAACAGAGATTGAGCCAAATGACATGTTAATTATACTGACAGAAGATCAGGATACCCTGAAAGAAGTTTATAAATGTTTAAACCTGAATATGCAAGAGGAGGAAGATGAATTAATTTAAATCCCTATTTGTTATTGTCCAAAAGCTTAAGAATAAGCATTTCCACCTCTTTGCTGTCCCATTTATTCTCAATATCCCTTAGCCCCAGTACTTTATCCATTAATGCCCGTTGCTCAACTCCAATGCTAAGCGCCTCAGCATAAGGTTTATTTGAAAAAGTCACCCTGGAATACAGGGGAACCCATTTATCGGGATATTTTTCAGCAAAATGCCTTTCGATCTTTTTTCTCAATAAAAATCCGGGATCAGCTGTTTTACTGCTCATTTCAATAAAATTGCGGTAACTCAGTTCAGAAATGGCATCTGCATTAGGTTTCCGGCTGTTTTCATATTCCCGGAAGATCTTTTCCCAGTCGTCTCCATATTGCAGCATCAAATCATCCAGAACAGATATATCTTCAAAACCAGCGTTCATTCCTTGTCCGTAGAATGGCACGATCGCATGAGCAGAATCGCCAACTAAGGCCACTTTATCCCAGTAGGTCCAGGGAAAGCACTTCATGGTAACCATAGCGCTTGTAGGATGTTTGAAAAAGTCACTGGTCAAATTTGAAATATCCCCTTTAATGTCGGGGAAATAAGTAGCAAAAAACCGCTCCGCCTGTGCTTCGGTTTTAATATTTTCAAAAGAAATATCTCCTTCAAAAGGCATAAATAAAGTACAGGTAAAACTTCCGTCTAGATTTGGCATCGCGATAAGCATAAATTCTCCGCGAGGCCAGATATGAAAAGATGTATTATCCAGTTTGTGTGTTCCATCAGCATTCGCGGGAATTGTGAGTTCCTTATATCCAACATCCATGAATTCCTGCGAATAATTGAAACGGCTTTGTCGCTGCATTTTATGGCGCACCCGGGAAAAAGCACCATCGGCGCCAAATACAATGTTAAACTGATATTCCTTCCACGCTCCTTTTTCACTTTCTCCTGTGTAGATCTTAGCCTCCGACAATTCAATATCCCAAACTTTTTCTTCAAATTTAAAAATAGCACCAGCAGCTTCCGCCAAATCAATCATTTTACGATTTAATATTCCACGGGAAATAGAATAAATGGCCTCGCCTTCCTTTCCATATTTCTGAAAGTAAAGCGGCTTATCATTTAAGTGTAGGGCTCGTTTGTCCAGAGGCAAAGCCAATTTTCTTATTTCGGTTTCAATTCCAACTTTTTTTAATGCATCCCAGCCACGGTTAGACAAAGCCAAATTTATAGATCGCCCGGAAAATTGAATGTGACGCACATCCGGCCTTCTGTCAAAAACTGTTACATCATGACCTCGTTTTCTTAAAAAAAGAGCCAAAAGAGATCCCACTAAACCGGAGCCTATTACGGCAATATTTTTTGATTTTTGCATCGGGTTCATTAAACTAAAAAGTTTTGTTGGCTGGCAATAAAACTAATTTTTACAAGGTAACAAAACCTTATTATCAATTAGATCAATTTTATTTCGCGTTAAATTACTGAAAAATTATCATTTCAGGTTTGGAACGCCTTTGGGTCAAAAAAAGTTACTGATTTCTATAATTTTCTGCTTTCCGAATTAAAATAACGTTAAAAAACAGGTAATTACAATTTGTTTAACATCAGTTCCCACCACCAACAAGTAGTTTAGTAGGATAGCTCAGAATTATGGAAGATGAACAACCACTTTTACAGTCATACCAAATGGGTGATCTTACCTTAAAAAACAGGGTAATTATGGCTCCTATGACCCGAAGCAGGGCGGATAATAAAGAAAATGCTCCTACAGATCTACATGTTGGGTATTATAGGCAGCGCAGCAGTGCCGGCCTGATTATTTCTGAAGGTTCTCAGGTTTCTGAAAGAGCCGTGGGCTACATCAATACCCCGGGAATCTACTCTGAAGCTCAGGCAGAAGGATGGCGTAAGGTTACTGAAGCTGTACATGAACAAGACGGAAAAATATTCATACAGTTATGGCATTGTGGGCGGATATCCCACCCCAAATTCCACAATGGTGAGAAACCCCTCGCACCAAGTGCCGTTAACCCTAATATCAAAATATTTACCCCGGACGGGGAAGAAGATTCTGTTGAGCCAAAAGCGATGACCATTACTGAAATTAAGGAAACTGTTCAGGAATTTAAAAAAGCTGCTCAAAATGCCAAGGATGCCGGATTTGATGGGATAGAACTCCATTCCTCCAACGGTTATTTATTTCATCAGTTCTTCAATGCGAACTCAAATATCCGCACAGATGAATACGGCGGAAGCATTCCAAACAGGGCTCGTTTTCTATTTGAAGTAATAGAAGCAGTAGGAGAAATTTGGGAAGAAAACAGAATTGGAGTGAGGTTAAATCCCTCTTTAAATAATGATTTCGGAATAATAGCTACAAAAGAGACGATCCCAACCTTCGATTATATAGTTGAAAAACTTAACGCATATGACCTAGCTTATCTCCACCTCTCCGAACCTTTTACAGACGTGAGTGAAATAGACTATCTCGTGCCTAATATCGCAAAACATTACCGGCCAATTTACCAGAGCACCTTAATGATCAATAATGGTTTTGACCAGAAAAAGGGAAATGAAGTGATTGAAAAAGGTACTGCCGACCTTGTATCTTTTGCAAAATTATTTATTTCTAATCCAGATTTACCTAAGAGGTTTGAGGAGAATTCTCATTTAGCTGAATGGGATTCTAATACTTTTTACACTCCGGGGGAAAAGGGATATACCGATTATCCTATGTTAGAAAAACAGACTGAAAAGTAGCAGTTATCTGCCTTTAATTTTTTGAATTTAATAAACACAAGGTATTAATTAATTTAATTTATAAATACGAACTATGGAACAGGAAAAATTTGAA
>Ga0209414_1000064_pt1 | contig 43608 bp, 38 predicted proteins | sample LakVidmifraction_4_FD_181154 | JGI IMG/M metagenome (GOLD analysis project Ga0209414, IMG submission 181154) | Hypersaline microbial communities from Lake Vida, Antarctica - Brine Hole Two &gt;0.2 micron (SPAdes) (version 2) | ecosystem: Environmental > Aquatic > Non-marine Saline and Alkaline >...
GCAATCGGGCCATCATCTGTAGTTGATTCTAATAGTTCTATTTCAGTATCTCCAACAGGTAAAAATGCAACTTTTACTTTTTGTTCTTCCACAACTTCTGTACCTTCTACTTCTAAACCTAGAACATCTCTGTAAAACTTTAATGTCTCATCTAAGTTTTTTACAGCAATGCCTATATGGTCAATTTTTAATGTTTTCATTATTCCCCCTCAAAACAAAGTTTAACAAGCATTCTTCTATAAGTACATATAATAAAAAACGTATTTTGGAAATATTTCTATTTATTAAAACAAATTACTCACATATACTTTATTTTTTTAATAAGGCCATAATAACTTCCGATGCAGTGTACGGATTTTCTTCTCTTATAGCAACTTTTTCAGACAATTCATTTAATATCTGATGATTTTCCTCATTGCCAATAATTTTATTTTTTACTTTTTTCACCACAAGAGACATGATTTCACTTTTTACATTATTTTTTCTTTCCACGTGGTAGAGTTCATTGTCTTTAAGATAATTATAGTGTTCTAAAATTTCATCTCTTAAAACATCAATGTTTTCATCTCTTAAAGCCGAAACAAGTGTTACTGGCGGTCGCCAACCTTCCTCAGAGAAATCTAACATCATATCGATTTCTCGTTTGGTGCGTTTGGCCCCATCTAGATCCGCCTTGTTTATGGCAAAAACATCTCCTATTTCCATGATCCCTGCTTTTATGGCTTGAATATCGTCACCAAGACCTGGTACCATAACCATAACTGTCGTATCCGCACTTTTCATGACTTCCACTTCTGATTGGCCTACACCAACAGTTTCTAGAAAAATGTATTCGCATCCATAAACATCTAAAATTGTTATGGCTGCTGAAGTAGAATCACTTAACCCCCCCAGGTGTCCGCGTGCACCCATACTTCTAATAAAAACACCACTATCATTACTTAAATCATTCATACGTATCCGGTCCCCTAGAATGGAACCTCCAGTAAAAGGACTTGTTGGATCAACGGCTATTACACCAATCTTTTTACCTTCTTTCCTAAAAAGTTTGACTAATTTATCAGTTAAAGTGCTTTTCCCAGAACCTGGGGGCCCGGTTATACCTATAACATAAGCCCCGCCACTTTTAGGATAAATCTCCTTTAACTTTTCATTAATGCCTTGGACATTATTTTCGACGTGACTTATTAATCGAGCACAGGCACGTTTGTCACCCTCCAGTAGTCGTTTAATTAATGTCATAAATTAACGTCTTATATTTTTCTTAATATAATCAATGGTAACTGTTGTTGGCGTACCAGGTGTAAATATTTCCGCTACACCTCTTTCTTTTAAAGAAGGAATATCATCTTCTGGTATAACCCCACCAGCTATGAACAAAATATCCTCTGCACCTTCTTCTTTTAATAAGTTATAAATTTTTGGCAACAATGTTTCATGGGCACCAGATAATATACTAACAGCGACACAATCCACATCTTCCTGAATTGCTGCATTTACAATTTGATTAACTGTCTGTCGTAAACCAGTATAAATTACTTCCATTCCAGCATCCCTTAGCGCTCTAGCAATTACTTTCGCACCACGATCATGTCCATCTAAACCCGGCTTTGCAACTAAAACTCGTATTGGTCTCAAAATTTTTCCCCCTTTATAACTTTACAGATTGTTGATACTCGCCAAATACTTCACGCATAACATCAGAAATTTCCCCTAATGTAGCATACACCTTAACAGCCTTTAAAATATATGGCATTACATTTTCATCTGTTTCACATGCTTTTTTGAGATTTTTTAACGTTTCTTTTACTTTCTCACTATTACGTTTTTCCTTCAATTCATTAATTTGATTGACTTGTTTTGCTTCAACAGCTGGATCTACTTTTAATAATCCAGTAAGTGGTTTTTCATCAATTTGAAATTTATTCATGCCAACAATTACCCGTTCATTTGTTTCTACTTCTTTTTGGTAAGTATAAGCAGCATCCATAATTTCTTGCTGGATATAACCTTTATTAATGGCCTCTGGTGCGCCACCTAAGTCATCTATTTTATTAATATATTCTAATGCAGCCTTTTCAATTTCATTTGTCTTTGATTCAATATAATACGAACCAGCTAAAGGATCCGCAGTATTTGTAATACCGCTTTCATGGGCAACAATCTGTTGTGTTCTTAGAGCTGTTCTAACGGAAGCTTCACTTGGTAAGGCTAAGGCTTCATCCTTAGAATTTGTATGAAGTGATTGTGTGCCACCTAAAACTGCTGCAAGTGTCTGTATTGTAACACGAGCAATATTATTTTCTGGTTGTTGGGCTGTTAATGTAGAACCCCCGGTTTGTGTATGAAATTTCATTGTCATAGACTTTGGATCCTTCGCACCAAATCTTTCTTTCATTATTTTTGCCCATAATCTTCTAGCGGCTCTAAACTTCGCAACTTCCTCTAATAAATCATTGTGTGAATTAAAGAAAAAGGACAATCGTGGACCAAAGGCATCAACATCTAATCCAGCTTCTAATGCTGCTTCAACATAGGCAATACCGTCGGCAATAGTAAAACCAACTTCTTGAGCTGCAGTTGAACCTGCTTCTCTTATATGATAACCCGAAATACTGATTGTATTCCACTTAGGAACGTTTTCAGAACAATATTCAAAAATATCCGTTATTAAACGCATAGATGGTTTTGTAGGATAAATATATGTACCTCTTGCAATGTATTCTTTTAAAATGTCATTTTGTATGGTTCCTCTTAATTGATCCGGAGAAACACCTTGTTTTTCAGCAACAGCAATATACATGGCTAATAAAACACCCGCTGGTGCATTTATGGTCATTGAAGTTGAAACTTTGTCTAATGGAATGCCATCAAATAAGGCTTCCATATCTTTTAAAGAATCAATAGCAACGCCAACTTTTCCAACTTCTCCATTGGCTAATTCATGATTTGAATCATATCCAATTTGTGTTGGCAAATCAAAAGCAACACTCAAGCCACCTGACCCTTGTTCAACTAAGTACTTATAACGTTTATTTGATTCTTCCGCTGTTGCAAAACCTGCATACATACGCATTGTCCATAATCGACCACGATGCATTGAACCATAAGCACCACGAGTAAATGGATACTCCCCAGGTAAACCCAGGTCATCATTGTAGTTCATCTCTTGAATATCTAACGGTGTATAGACTCTTTTAACTTCCTCACCAGAACCAGAATAAAAAACGTCTTTTCGTTCAGGTCTCTTCTCTAATAATTTTTCTGTCTTTTCATCAAATTTTTTCTTATTTCCTTTTAAATCTGCAAGCACATCTTCACGGAACATATTTTTCCCCCTTATACAATAACTTAATATCAATAGTAGAATACCACATTTTTAAAGATTTGTGATAATTAATTGCAAATATAATTGTATACATCAATACTATCATATTATTGGTCAAAATCTTGTTATTTAACGACTAATATAACTAAAATTATGTCATAGGACAAATTTTAAAAACCCGCCTATTACTCTCGCACTCGAGTTTTAAAAATACAAAAAACAAACTAATCAAAAAAACCTTATATATTCTCAAGATTTAGCATGAACTTTTCTTTATTAATAATATATCTGTTATGAAATCCATCCCCAATTTTCTTGTCCTCATCATATGCTGTTACTTTAAATCTTAATTTATTCCCATCTATTTCTATTAGTTCTGCTACCGCTCTTGCTTCTTTTCCCATCTGAGTTGCTGCAATATGACTAACATCTACATGTGTTCCAACAGTTGTCCACTTTTTCCCTAAGGCCTCCTCAACACACTTTAAAGCTGAGTTTTCCATCAACCCAATCATAGCCGGTGTTGCAAATACATGTATAGCACCACTACCATAGGCACTTGCTGTATGCTTTTTTTTAACGGTTAAAACCGACTCATGTGTCATACCAATTTTTAAATCAAAGTTCATTTTACCTCCTTTATTCAAAAAAACCCTCTAGAATTTCTAGAGGGTTAGTATATTTATTCTTTATCATTAAACACAAAATCATCATCAGACTCTTCTGCTTTATTTTCATCTTCCTCTAATAAAGCTTCTTGTTTCTTTTGTTCTTCCTCTGCTTCTTCCATGTTTTCTTGACGTTCCTTATTTTTCTTCTCTTTTTCTGCGTCAATTTTTTCTTTTAAAGCCTCATACCCATCAGATAAAACCAATTCAAATTCTTCACCTGTAATGGTTTCATATTCAAGTAAAGCTTTAGCAATGACATGTAGTTTGCTTTCATTTTCTTCTAATAAAGAATATGCATTGTCATAAGCTCTATCAACAATGTGTCTGATCTCACGATCAATATCTGCAGCAATTTGTTCAGAATATTCCTTACGTGATGCCATTTCTTTTCCAAGGAAAACTTCGTCCCCAGAATCATAAGACATTGAACTTAAGTTTTCACTCATAGCATACTTTGTAACCATGGATCGAGCAATCTTAGTGACGCGACTTAAATCATTACTTGCACCTGTAGAAATATCACCTAATACAATTTTTTCAGCTACCCGTCCACCTAATAAGACAACAAGTTCATCTTCAAGACTCTTTTTCGTTTTATAGGTTCGATCTTCTCTTGGCAACTGTAACGTAAATCCGCCTGCACGACCTCTTGGTATAATTGTTACTTGATGCACAGGATCTGAATCAGGTAATAGTTTTGCTAATAAAGCATGCCCACCTTCATGGTATGCTGTAAGCTTTCTTTCTTTTTCACTGGTCACACGACTCTTTTTCTCAACACCAGCGATTACTTTAATCTTGGCTTCTTCAACTGTTTCCATTCGGATCTGTTTATCGCTATGTCTCGCTGATAAAAGTGCCGCTTCGTTCAATAAGTTCTCTAAATCTGCTGGTGTAAAGCCTGGTGTACCCTTGGCAACAACTTCTAAATCCACGTCATCACTAATTGGTTTTTTCTTTGCGTGAACTCTTAAAATTGCTTCTCTTTCTCTAACATCTGGCATACCAACAGTTACTTCTCGGTCAAAACGTCCAGGTCTTAACAAGGCTGGATCAAGAATATCCGGTCGATTGGTTGCCGCAATTAAAATGATGCCTTGGTTCTCTTCAAAACCATCCATTTCTACTAACAATTGATTCAGTGTTTGTTCCCGTTCATCGTTTCCACCACCAAGGCCAGCACCTCGTTTACGTCCAACAGCATCTAATTCATCAATAAAAATAATGCATGGGGAATTTTCTTTTGCTTCTTTAAATAAATCTCTTACACGAGAAGCACCAACACCAACAAACATTTCAACGAAATCTGAACCGCTTATACTATAAAATGGCACTTCAGCTTCTCCAGCAACGGCTCGCGTTAAATACGTTTTACCAGTCCCTGGAGGACCAATCATCAATACACCTTTTGGTATTCTTGCACCTAAGTCAATATATTTTTTAGGCGTTTTTAAAAAATCAACTAATTCTGCCATTTCTTCTTTTTCTTCTTTTAACCCAGCAACATCATCAAAGGTTAATCGATTGTCTGGATCTTGCTTGTTAAGTTTGGCTTTACTTTTACCAAACTTCATCACCTTTGATCCACCACCTTGTGAATTTTGCATGAATACAAACCAAAATCCAACGAGAATTAAAATTAGAAATACAGTTGGTAGCATATCTAAATACCAGGGGTTTTGAGTTGTTACTTTTCCTTCTAATTGTAATTCCCCTTCATTGACTAATTGATAGAGTAGTTTCCCCATATCTTCTTTTACGACGCCGGGTATATTTGATGTGAACTGTTTTCCATCGCTTAACGTACCAGCCACTTTATTTTCTGTATCAATTTCTGCATAGGATACTTCACCCGCTTTTAAACTTTCATTAAACTCAGTAAAATCCAAGTCTACAATTTCTGTTTGAGTCCCTCCATAGAATCTTACAATGATCAAAATTGCTAAAAATATTATAAAATATATAGAAGCTCCCTTAAAGAACTTTTTCATATGTTATTTCCTCCTTAATAGTGCAAATCTAAATCTATTTTAACACAAATCTATGTACTCAACAACTAAACATACTTAATGTGTAGTACTTTCTGTGTCTTACTTGTAATTTTATAAGTTTCACTCATGCGATAACCAAGGACCCAAATAATATTATTTTCATCGCATACCAATGGAATATCATCTCTTTTCTTTAACTCGATTTTTTCGTCAATAAAATAATCTTTTATTTTCTTGTGTCCTTCCATGCCCAATGGTCTAAATCGATCGCCAGGTTTTCTGTGGCGAATAAAAATCTCCCCTTGAATTTTATCATAATCAGCATAAATTTCAAGTGGATTAGCAGTAAATTTAATTTTTTCTAAATCATTCATCACTTCTAGGACTAAATGCTTGTCATTTTTCTCACTATTTTCTATGTTTTTATCATAAAATTCTGCGTGAGTATAATTCATGACACACTTAATCTCATAAAACTCTTTTTGTTTACCTGTCTTTTCTTTTTTAATCATAGACAAAATTGATTCAATGTTTTTATAACTTACACCCTCTAAATCTCCCTTTAAACGGTAGATTATTTCTCTAATAACCCGACTTTTTAGGGCTTTCAATTCTTTATTAAAAGATTTAATTGTTAGAAAGTATTTTCCGTTTTTAAAAGAAATGTTTTTATCCATATAGTCCTTAACCAGGGTATCAATTAATAATTGATCCTCCGTCAGCAATTTTGATGTACGCCACAATGCTTTTTCAATTTTATTATTAAAATGTTCTTTAACATATGGAATGACGTCTAATCTTATTTTATTTCTAGAGTAGATTCTTTTTAAATTTGTATGATCTAAGCGCGTTACTAACCCTTGATTTTCACAATAGCCCTCTATTTCTTCTCGGGTTAAATCTAATACTGGTCTTATAATATAGCCCTCACGTTTATACTCAATACCTGTTAAGCCATCTAAACCCGTACCCCTAAAAAGGCGAAACAATAAAGTTTCACCTTGGTCATTTAAATTCTGCCCTAAGGCAATTTTATTCCCATGTGTTTTTTTCATGACTTCTTCAAATAATTTATAACGTTCTAATCTTCCGGCTTCTTCAAAGGAGATATTCAACTCTTTTGACAACTTGGTAATATCTTTCTTGAAAAAGTAACCTTCTATATTATTGTTTTTAAAAAATTCTTTAACAAAATTAGCATCTTCAGTTGATTGACCCTCACGTGTCATGTGATCTAAGTGCACACCATAAAGCTTAAGATTGAATGCCTTCTTAATTGATATGAGTAAATGCATCATAGCAATGGAATCAGGTCCCCCTGAAACAGCAACGACAATAGAATCACCTGGTACAATCATACCATGTTCTTTAATTGAATTTATAAATTTTTCTCTAATCATTTTTTATCTCCTACTTACTCACCAGAAATTGTTAAGAATTTTACTTTTATACTCGGTGACGCATAATGACTTGAAGCACTAGGCATAGCAAATTTTAAGTCATCACCAATCATTTCAATCCCTTGAAGTACTTTAAGGAAATTACCTGAAACAGTCACCTGATTCACAGGTCTAATTTTTTTACCTTTTTCAATTAAAAAACCTTTCCCCGCTAATGAAAAATCTCCTGAAACAGGGTTGATTCCTGCATGCATACCTTCTAAACTAACAATATACAATCCACGATCAATTGATCCAACCATCTCATCAATTGTAAATTGCCCCTTCTCAACATAAAAATTTGATGGTGCAATCCCGACACTTGACTTATAAGAATAGCGCATGGCATTTCCAGTTGATTTGACATTTCCTTTATTTGCTGTTTTCAAGTTATGTAAAAAAGTTTCTAATTTCCCTTGGTTTACAACTTTTTTAACTTTAGTTGGTACCCCTTCAGAATCAAAAGAACGACTAGCCATTCCATTGTGAAGATGGGGGTGGTCAACAATTGTAAAATCCGAAACTGCTATATTTTTCTTAAGTTTCCCTTTTAAAAGAGACAATCCTTTTTGCACTGATTCAGCGGAAAAAATTGATCCATAAGCCCTTAAAAGAGAGGCAAAAGTTTTGTTTTCAATAATAACAGGATAGTTATCACTTTTTATAGTTTTTGCCCCTAATAAATTAACGGCTTTATCCACTGCTTCATGTACAACCTTTTTATAATCTATTTTTTTATAGTCATTACCGACATCAATACTATACCCTGACTGAATTTCTTCTTTTGATTTCACGCCAACACTAAAATACAGAAAAAAGCCATTGGATTTTTCTTCTAAATCTAAACCAAGGGTATTTTTAATTTTCAATAAATGTTCCCCATCACCGAAAACACAATTGTTTACTGTACTTACCCGATGGTCATAAGCATAAGCTTCTTTTTCCATTTTTTTTAATAAATCGATCTTTTTCTCATTTGTAAATTCTTTGTAGGAGGGATCCAATTGATTAATCTCTTTATAAGGTAAGTTCTCCTCATTGCCAAAAATAAATTCTTGATCCTTTGAATCAATGGTTTCTAGATTATCCATGGCTTCCTTTAGCAACCATTCAACAGAGGCTTCTTCTATTTTTTCTGTATAAGCATAACCTATGACATTATTCTTTATACCACGAAAGGAAAGACCTCTACTTTCTGAAATACTATAGTCATCAATCCCTTCTTCAAATACAGATACTTCAAAGTCTTTTTGACTACTAAGCATTATTTCAGCACTATCAAAGCCATAGGATTCACTTTTACTTAATAACTGATCAACAATTTCTTCTCGTTTCTTTTTATTCATCTTTTGTCCCTCCAACAGTTATATCTTTTACCCGGAGTGTTGGCTGTCCAACATTCACTGGTAAGGATCCACTTGAGGAACCACAACTGCCTTGTCCAAAGGCTAGATTATTGCCAACCATATCTATATTTTTAAGAACTGTAGAACCTTTTCCAATTAAGGAGGCCCCTCGAACTGGTTTTTCTATTTTACCATTTTTAATGATATACCCTTCCATTACATTAAAATTAAATTCTCCAGTCATGGGATTAACAGAACCCCCACCCATTCTCTTAGCATACACTCCAGAAGCAGTATTTTTAATAATCTCCTCTTTTGTCGACGCGCCATTATCAATATATGTATTTGTCATCCGAGAGGTGGGGGCATACCGGTAGCTTTGACGACGTGAGGAACCCGTTGGTTCCATTGCCATACGTCTACCATTTAATCGATCAACCATGTATTTTTTTAAAACACCCTTTTCAATTAAGATATTTTTTCTTGTTTTAAAACCTTCATCATCAATATTAGATGACCCCCAAGCATTTTTAATAGTCCCATCATCAATTGCAGTCACTAAATTAGAGGCTATCTTTTCTCCAATCTTATTCGCATAAACAGAATTTCCTCTCGCGACAGAAGTCGCTTCAAGTCCATGGCCACAGGCTTCATGAAAAATAACCCCGCCAAACCCATTATTTATGACAACAGTCATTTTACCACTGGGACACTTGTCGGCTAGAAGCATTGTTTTGGCTATTCTAGAGGCTTCTATTGCAATTGAATCCACCCTTTGTTCATCATATAATTCAAAACCAATATGTCCACCACTGTTATCACTTCCCGTTTGCATTTCATTGTCCTTTTGGGCAATTGACGTAACAGATAATCTGGTACGTATACGCCGATCTTTTTTTAACAAGCCTTCTGTATTAGCAATGAGAATTTTCTTATCATAATCCATGTAATTTACTTTTACTTGTTTTATTAACGCATCATAATTTTTACTTTTAGAATAAGCTCTTTTCATTAAGTCTATCTTATCCTTCGCTAAAACTGATGCTGGGTATTTTTTTATTACGTGATTATTCATTGGATCGTTTCTTTTTAATCTCATAATCGTTTTTGTATTCCCCACTTCTAACCCTAAGGCCGCTTCTTGGGCTAATTTAATTAAGTTATCTTTGCTTAAATCATTCGTATAAACATAAATACTTTTTAAGCCACTGAGTATTCTAATACCCATACCGTAATCCCTACCGGATAAACTTTTTTCAATGGCACCACTCATCAAAGTGATAGATTTATTTAAACGATCTTCTATGTAAATTTCAGCAAAATCACCACCCCGGGACATTGCAGCTGTAAGAACTTCTTCTAAGACTATTTCCCTAAGCATTTCTCTCCTCCAAAATTTTATAAATACAAAAAAACCACGCGAAGCGCAGTTCTATGATATATATTCTTTGAATAGTATTCCTTCTAAATTATCATAATCACTTATAAATATTTTATCAAAAGCAAATTTATACATCAATCGCTGTAAAATTATACTGCCAGCAATTATTATATCTCCTCGTTTAGGATCCAATCCTTTTATTTCTTTTCGTTTCGAGAGAAGTTTTTGAATAAAATCCTGAATGATCTTCTCTAGGGTCTTTTCATTAAAGCAGCTTTCTTGTATTTTTTCAGGATTATATTTCTCCATTTCAAGATTAATAGCACTTAAAGTCGTTATTGTACCACCAATACCAATGACTCTTTTAAATGAATATTGATTATTTCTTTCAATAAAATCATCAATTATTCTATCAATTTCCTTCTTTAAAAAAATTAGATTTTCACGAGAAGGTGGATCCTCGCTAATGCAACGATCCGTTAATCGAACAGCACCTATATCTAAACTTTCAATCAAATCAACACTTTGATCACCAAAAATTAATTCTGTTGAACCACCACCAATATCTATGACTAAATTCTTTTCATGAGTCGAAAGGCTATTAACGACTCCGTAATAGCCTAATTCAGCTTCATTAATACCATCAATAATATCTACTGGACAGCCTGTTATGTCTTGAATCTCTTCAAGAAATTTTTCTTGATTGGTTACATCTCGTAAAGCACTGGTACCAATAATCTTAAATAAAAAGTACCCTTCCTTTTGAGACATATCATAAAACTTCTGAACTGCCTCTAAAGTATCCCTCATTGCTCTTTTGGTTAAAGCGTGATTTTTATCAACGCCTTCACCTAAGCGTGTTGTCTCAATTATTTTTTTCCTATAAACAAGGTCACCCTTTTCAATCTTAGCAAATAAGACACGAGCAGAATTTGTTCCTAAGTCCATAACTGCGACTTTTTTTAATGCATCATTATTTTTTTTTGTCGTAGGCATTACCTCTTCCTTTATTACCACTTATTGGTTTACTTACTTCCTCTGAATTATCCATAAAGTTTGATAACATTTTTTCGAAATTCTTACTTTTAGGCTTATGCTCTCTTTTTTTAGTGATTTCTGGTTGCGTTTCTTTTTCTTCTAATGCTTTAATTGAGAGGCTTAACTTATCACCCTCTACTTTAATAACCTTAACCTTTACTTCGGCACCAACTTTTAAATGGTTTTTAACATCTTTAACATAATCAGAAGATACCTCTGAAATATGACATAAACCTGTTTTACCATTTTCAAGTTTGATAAAAGCTCCAAAATTTGTAATACCTGTTACTTCACCCTTATGAATTTCTCCAACAACAATTGCCATTAACGCTTTTCCTCCTTAAAATCTTTCTTCTGATTATTAGTAATCAGATTATTATTTGTCTTTAATAATGTATAACACTTCGCCTGGATAAACCATCTTTAATTTTTCTCTTGCCAGGCGACTGATATTTTCATTACTTTTGACTTCTTCTAAATCCTTACGCAGTACTTTTACTTCTGCATCTTTTTCTTGCAACTCAATTTTCTTTATGTACTTTTCTTGAGCTAGTTCTTCTAACTTAATTTCTTGCCTAAAATAATTATATGAAAAATATATAAAAACTACAACAAAAACTAATATTATTAATTTATGTCTTTTAAATATTTTTTTTATAATCATTTTAACACACCTACTTTATATATATTCTATTAAATCAGAAACCTCTTCTTTTTTAACATGGTCTTTTATCGTGAGCACTTTTACTTTAACTGTGCTTTCATTGTATTCTATTCTAATTATATCACCAATTGTCACTTCATTACCAGGTTTTACTTCACTATCATTCACAAATACATTTCCATCTTCACAAGCTTTTTTTGCTACTGTTCTTCTTTTAATCAATCGTGATACTTTTAAGAACTTATCTATTCTCATTGTTTCTGCCATTTTATACCTCCATATACACTATCGTCAATAACACTTTATTTATTTAGTAAAAGAAATAATAAAAAAGCAGCTTTACAGCCGCTTAAATATATTTACTGATTTACATTATCTTTTAATGTTTTTCCTGCTTTAAAAACTGGCGCTTTTGAAGCTGGAATATCAATAACTTGCTCAGGATCTCTAGGATTTCTTCCTTTTCTAGCTTTTCTGTGCTTCACTTTAAAAGAACCGAATCCTACTAGCTGCACTTTTTCTTCTTCCATTAATGCTTCTTCAACTGTTTCTAAGAAAGCCGCTAACGCTTTCTCTGAATCTTTCTTTGTTAGACCTGATTTCTCAGATATATTTGCAATTATTTCTGGTTTGTTCATTTTATTCCTCCTTAATAATATCAACTATACACTAATAATACCCATTTCTTTAGACTTTTTCAAGCTTTTTTTTACTTTTTTGAAAGATTCCATAGTTTTTCCATAGATTTTAGGTTTAATTCAGAGAAAACTACATTTTTTTCAGCACTTAAAGCCTCCATACGCCTAAATCGTTTAATAAATTTTGCATTTGATTTTTTCAATGCCAGTTCTGGCCTAACATCCAAAAATCTAGAAATATTAACAACAGTGAAGAGTAAATCACCAAGTTCCATAAGTATATCTTCTTTGTTCCCATTTTTGTAAGCTTCTTTTACTTCTCGTACCTCTTCATCTAATTTTTCATAAGCACCATCAATATTTTCCCAATCAAAGCCATTATTTGCTGCTTTTTTTTGAATTTTGTAAGCCGTCATTAAACTCGGTAAGTCTTTTGGAATACGTTTCATGCTTTCATAAATAAATTCTTCATTGTATTCTTTCTTTTTTAATGACTCCCAATGGATATGGTCTTCTTCATGGGTCAGTGTTTCTTCACCAAATAAATGGGGATGTCTTCTAATTAATTTTTCTACAATTTGATTAATAACATCGTAAATTGTAAAGTAGCCCTCTTCTGCATTTATTTGAGCATAAAAAACAACTTGTAATAATAAATCACCTAATTCTTCTTCAAAGGCATCAAAATCATTTAGCTGAATTGTTTCTACGAGTTCGTAAACTTCTTCTATTGTACAAGGGATCAAGGATTCATTTGTTTGTTTTCTATCCCAGGAACAACCATCTTCCGATCTTAAAAAATCCATGATTTCTAATAAATCAGCAAAATTCTTTCCTTCTGTTTGTTTCACAATATAAATACAGGTTAAATGATTATAAATAGACATACGGTCTAAATCTTCTAAATTGATTAATTTAACCTGCTCATCATTTGTCTGGGCCCCATGTATATAATATATTTTATAGTCCACTTCATAATGGTTGAGTAAGTTAACCTTTAAATCAGAGGCGATGAATTGATTAAAAACACCTATAATTAAATTGTTCTTCTTATAATCTATTCTATGCTTTTTAACTTCCAAAGCACTCGTAATGACTAAATCATCTGTAATAGCTCTATCAATAGCACTTAAGGCAACTTCATGAACACTTGAACCATAAATTTTTTTAATTTTTACCTCTTCGTCAGCCATCTCATAAATATATTTAACACTATCATCATATAAATTTGGATGCCCTGGCACAGCATAAAAAACTTCTTCCGTTTCAGCTGTCTCTAATAAATCTTTAGCAATACCTTTATAAAGCTCATCAAAATCACTACAGGACTCATATAAATCATCATATGATTTATAAACAATACCCCTATCAATCAGTTCTTTAACGACAGGATGATCCCCTGTTCTAAAATGTACCTTCTTTAAATTTTTTAGCACTTCATAGGCTTCTAAAGTCAATAGCTTTCTTGGGCCTGGCCCCAATCCGATAATCGTTATTTTTTTCAAAATATCACCTCTTAAGATACTTTATTAATCAACTTATGAAGTTTTTCACCATAAGGAATTAAATCAAAGTCCTCTTCATCAATTACTTTCATTGTAAATAGTAAAATAACATAAGTTACAACGCCAATGAGTATCGCAACAACAGTTGCTAATCGATAGGGCAAAATGAAATTCAACCCTATTGAACTCCCTTTAACGAGAACACCCATTATTAAGGCAACACCTATGGGTTTTAAAAACATTTTTTTTACTTCAATATGTATCCCACTGAATTTAAAAATTGCTTTTAAATTCAAAGCTGCAGCAATTGAGTAAGCTGCTACTGTTGAAATTGCAGCCCCTAATATATTTATGGATGGTATACCAATTAAAATATAACTTAAAACTATTTTAACTATTGCACCAACAAAAAGATTTTTTGCTGGTAAATCTTGTCGATCCAGTCCCTGTAAAATACCCGTGGTAATTTGAAATATTGATAAGAATACAACACCCCATCCAAGGATTCTTAAAATCCTAGCAACAGAATCGATAATTTCGATTTGAGCTGGATATAAAAGCGTCATTATTTCATGACTCATAAATACAAGACCTATAGACGCTGGCATACCAATAATCATGGCTATACGTATAGACGCTTTTATTGTTTTTTTCATTTGTACCCGATCTATAATTCTCAATGTAGAAATTTCAGGCACTAAGCTTATTTGAAAAGCGACGTTAATAACAGCTGGCAAATTTATCAAAGCATTTGCATAGCCTGTTAGTTGTCCATAGAGGTTATTTGCTTCTTCAATAATACCGATGGAATGTAACCGCCTCATAACAATACTTAAATCAATAATATTCATAATAGGAATGACGGCTGCCCCTAATGTGATGGGTATAGAAATCAATAACAAATTTTTCACAACAGTTCTTGTTGAGTCTACTGGGACATCAGCAAAGGCTTCTCCATCAAATATATTTTCTCTGCTTCTAAGATAATAAATTATCATAAAAATTAAGCCACCTAAGCCACCAATAGCTGCACCAAAAGTCGCCCCAGCTGCAGCGTAACCAATACTCGTGTTGATTAAAACTAAGACCAAACCTAACCCTAAAATAACTCTAAAAAACTGTTCTACAATTTGAGATATTGCATAGGGCTTTAAATCTTGTAGCCCTTGAAAAAAGCCTCTAAAAACCGACATCATAGAAACAAATAATAAGGCAGGGGCCATTGCTTTCATGGCATAAACTGATTCCGGGTCGTTTTTAACCAGGGCAACTAAAAACTCTGCACCAAAGTATAAAATAACAAAACTAATAAAACCTAAAAACGTCATTAAATAAAATGCTGTTTTGAATATTTTTCTGATATTATGGTAATCCGCTTGAGCTTTTCGCTCTGATATCATTTTCGCAATGGCTGTTGGAAGACCTGCGGTGGAAATAGTAATAAGCAATAAATACATTGGATAAGCTGTTTGATAGTAACTCATCCCTTCATCGCCTAATAAATTTCCTAAAGGGATTCTAAATATTGCCCCTAGTATTTTAATGATTATACCAGCGCCACCTAAAATTGCAGCCCCTTTTATAAAAGTTTTGTTATTGCTCATTTATTTCACCTCTTAAAAAATCGATGCTAGGCATCGATTTTTAAATCTTTATATTATTCATTGTCTTCTTCAGTTGCTTCTTCCGTTGGTGTCTCCACATTATTAATATATTTCTCTATTGTATCCTTACTCATTAATCCATTAACTTTCTCACTATAACGTTCTTCAATAGCACCTTGTACTATTTGATTTTTATAACGATCAATGGTTTCTTGCTTTTCTTCATCATCAATCATATCTTGTACTGTTTTCTTATCATTTACACGAATGATATGATAACCAAATTGACTTTGTACTGGATCACTAATACTACCGACTTCAGCAGAAAAAGCTACATTTTCAAATTCTGGTACCATTTTACCTCGATCAAAAAATCCTAAGTCTCCACCTTTTGAGCCAGATCCAGGGTCTACAGAATACTCTTTCGCTAGTTCAGCAAAGTCTCCATCAGCTGCTAATTTTTCAGAGACAACTTTTGCAGTCCCTTCATCTTCAACTAAAATATGACTGGCATCAACCTTTGCAACATAACTTTTATACTTTTCTTGTAAGAAGGCTTCATCAGCTTTAATATTTTCTTCAATCATACTATAAAAAACTTCCATATACTCACCATCTTTTATTTGCTCATATATGAAATCATCAGTAATATTATTTTCTTCATAATATGTCTGACGTTCTTTGTCTTTCGCTAATTCTGTCTTTAATTCTTCTAAAACACCTTTGAGTTCTTCTTCATCAATTTCTATTTCTGAATTTTCTTCAACATACCCTTTAATTAAGCGTACTTGAATTAAGCGATCTAAAGTCTGTTCTTTAGCGATATTACTTACTTTCATCCCTTGTACTTCTTCATTCCAAATCTCTTCACCATATTCGTTTTCATACATATACTTTATGATTGATACATTTTTATTAAATTCATCTTCATATATGAAGGAGTCATCTACTCTTGCCACTGCATTCTCTGGCACTTCAAGTTCCCCATTAGTTTCTTCATCAGTCTTATCAGATGGACTACACCCCACTGAAAGTATTGCAATTGCAATAACAAATAATATAGTAACTTTTCTAAATTTCATTTTCATCTCCTATTTTTTTATTTTACTTTTAACAACAATGACTATTATAACATTAATTATAAGCTTTATAAACCTTTTTAATCATATTGTTAATCTCTTGTAATTTTTCATACTCAGTAATACCCTTATTTTTAAAGGAATATTCAAAATAAGGTTTAAATTGATCCGGCACTCTTACGATTCGTTTATAGTCGATCATAAGCATAGAAAGAATATCTAAATCGAAACTTCCATCATCTGTGAAATAAAAACCTATTGCTGAACCTTTGTCTATTACTTCGCTGATATTTAATTTTCCTAACATTACTTTTAGATAAGCAATATCAATTAATGCCACGACGGCTTTAGGTAAGTCACCAAAGCGATCAATAAATTCCATTTGTAAGTCAATAACCTCTTCTTTGGATTCAATAAGAGAAACTTTTTTATACATCTCGAGTTTATGATTGACATGACCAATATACTCTTCTGGAATATAAGCATTTACATTTAAGCTAATATTCGTTTCAATACTTTCTTTAACTGGCTCGCCTTTAGCTCTTTTGATGCTTTCTTCTAATAGTTTCGTATAAAGTTCATAGCCAATGGCTTCCATATCCCCATGTTGACTCACACCTAATAAATTGCCAGCCCCTCGAATTTCTAAATCTCGCATGGCAATTTTGAAACCAGCCCCAAGTTCTGTAAAATTCTTAATGGCTTTTAACCTTTTTTCAGCCACTTCACTTAATATTTTATTCTTTTTGTATAGCAAATAGGCATAAGCAATTTTATCCGATCTTCCCACACGTCCTCTTAACTGGTACAGTTGTGATAGACCAAAATAATCAGCATCATTAATTAAGATTGTATTGACTCTTGGAATATCAAGGCCGGTTTCAATAATCGTTGTGGAAATCAATACATCGAATTCATAGTTCAAAAAATCCATCATTATTTTTTCAAGTTTTCGATTGCTCATTTGTCCATGGGCATATCTTATTCTTAGATCTGGCAGCATTTTTTTTATTTTATGGGTAAAGTCATCAATATCTTTTACCCGATTATGAACAAAATAAACCTGCCCAGAACGTCCGACTTCTCTCAAAATAGCTTCACTTACGAGTACTTCATCAAATTCTGTTACATAGGTTTGAATAGGGTATCTATTTTTCGGTGGATCTTCAATAACAGACATGTCTCGAATACCAATAAGAGACATATGCAAGGTTCTTGGTATAGGTGTCGCCGTTAGGGTCAATATATCAATGGTCTCTTTTTTGAATTTTATTTTCTCTTTAGCTTTCACACCAAAGCGTTGCTCTTCATCAATGACTAATAACCCTAAATCTTTAAAAACAATGTCCTCAGACAAAACTCTATGGGTACCAATAATAATGTCTACATAGCCTTTTCTAAGACGGTCAATTGTGTCATTTTGTTGTTTTTTGGTCTTAAAACGACTTAAAACATCTACATTTATTGGATATTTCTCAAATCTTTCTTTTAAATTATTATAGTGCTGCTGAGCTAATATTGTTGTTGGGACTAAAAAAACCACTTGTTTCCCATTGTTAACTGCTTTAAAAATTGCCCGAATGGCTACCTCTGTTTTTCCATAACCTACATCACCACAAAGGAGGCGTTCCATAGGCCTCTCTTTTTCCATATCTTCTTTTATTTCTCTAATACATACCAGCTGATCTTCTGTTTCTTCGTATGGAAAAAGTGATTCAAATTCTTTTTGCCAAATGCCATCTGGTTCATATTTAAAGCCTTTACTCTCTTTTCTCTTTGAGTACAATTCGATTAACTCATCTGTCATTTCTTCTATTGATTTTTGAACTCTGGCTTTTTTCTTTCGCCATCGGTCACTGTTTAAATCACTTAACCCGACAGTTTTTTTCTTTTTACCAATATACTTTTGAATCAAACCCATCTGATTCACTGGAATGTATAAGACACCTGAATCTGCATATTCAATTTTCAAATAATCATTATCATTGTTCATAATATTTAGCTTATAGATGCCCATGAATTTTCCAATGCCATGGGATTCATGCACAACTAAGTCTTTTTTAGACAAGTCATCATAATTTTTAATAATTTTTGACTTATCACTGCTAAATTTACTTTTCTTGAATTTTCGAACACCATACAACTCATGTTCCGTTACGACAATTGTCTGAGTTGATTCTAAAATATAACCGTCTTTCAGTACCCCTTTTGTTAGAACCACTTCAGAATTTTGAATGGTATCACCCTTTATCTTAGGGAAAATATCATTTTCCACTAAAAAAGAATTTAGTGTTTTAATTTTTTCATCCGTTTCTAAAACAATAATTATTTTATAGTTCTTACTTTTCCACCGTTTAATATCAATCACAAATTCATCAATTTTCTTAAAGTACCGTGGGACTTCCTTTGTTTCAAAGGCAATTAAATTGTCATAGTCAAAGGCCATTATTCTTTTTTGCAAATCGTCCATTAAAAAAAACTGATTTTTTTCTAAGGTCTTCTTAAAGTCAACAAATTCATAAAAAATATCAAATTGTTCTTTTAAAACCTCTTGGTTTTCTAAATAAGTTGTGAAGCGTTCCTTCATATCTTCAATAAAAAAATGAGCTTTTTCACTAAGAATATTTGGCGAGACGACTGTGACCAAAGGATCCTTAAAATAATCTAATAAGGCACTAGAGTCCTTATATATAATAGAAAAATAATTATTTAACCCATCAATATATATATCTTCTTCTAGCATCTCAATGTACTCATGATAATCTTCAAGTTTATTTTTTTTCGCTTTATTTTTTTCAATAGCCTCTTTAAAATACTGAATTAATTTTTTCTTTGAGTCTTCATTTAGAATGATTTCTCGACAAGGACCAAAAGTAAATCCAGTGATCTCTTCTATTGTGCGTTGAGTTGTCAGATCAAAACAACGAATGGAGTCAATTTCATCCCCAAAGAGTTCAAGACGATAAGGTACTTCACTGGTAATCGGAAAGATATCTATGATGCCACCACGGACACTAAAATGCCCTTTGGCTTGAACCATATCATTTCTTTCATAACCTAATTCAATTAATTTTTTTGTAAAACTCTCCAGATTAATAATAGAAGACATATCAATTGATTGATACGCATCATACCATAAATCTTTATGAATCATTTTTACTAAAAAACTCTCTAGTGTTGTAACAACAATTCTTTTTTTACCATCTTTAATATCACTTAGCACTTTGATCCTTTTGTTTCTTAAATCATTTGAATGGGCATAAGAATCAAAAAAAACAATTTCCTTTGCCGGAAAATAAATTACATCATCAGTAAAAAACCTTAAATCATCTTCTAAGGCGAGAGCTTTTTTTGAATCTTTTACAATGACAACAAGACTGCGATTAATAGTATTGAAAGTTTCATATATAATATTACTTTGTGACGGCTCATTCAGTCCCGTTAATAAAAGATTTTTCCTTTCATCCAAAAGATTTTTTAGATGGTTAAATATTTGATTGTCTTTTAAAATTCCTGAAAATAATTTTTCCATAAGTCACTACCTATCCATTATAGCCATTCATGGCTTTGTCAATTCCTTCATTAATAAATTTAAGACATGCATCCTTACTTTTAATAATGGTTTCATTTAATAGTTCAATGTTTTCTTTCTCAAATTTTCCTAAAACATAATTCGTTAATGGTATTGTATCACTTTTACCAATACCGAATCGCAAGCGTGAAATTTCATCATTTTCTAAATGGTAAATTACATTAGTCATACCATTGTGGGTACCACCTGAGCCTTTTTTACGTAATCTTATTTTACCTATTTCAGTATCTATATCATCATAAATAATTAAAATATTCTCTAAGGGTACATCATAATAATTCACAAGATCTCTTACAGCTTCCCCACTCTTGTTCATAAATGTTTGCGGCTTCACTAACATAATTTTTTCTCCATGAATAAATTTACTACCAATAAGAGAATGATGTTTCATTTTATTGACGTCTATACCTAAGGTTTCTGCTAAAACATTGATCACATTAAACCCTATATTGTGTCGTGTATCATCATATTTTTTACCTGGATTTCCTAAGCCAACTAGAACAAACATTCTTACCTCCCAAAACAAAAAAACCTAAGTTAAACTTAGGCCAAATCTTAAAATTTTAATACTTTATTTAAAAAGTACACTAATGGATTCATTACTAAATATTCTTTTAATGGCTTCTGCAAAAATTGGGGCAACAGATAATGAGGTGATTTTATCCGCTTTACTAATCTTCGGATTATAAATTGTATCTAAAGTCACTAATTCCTCAATAATCGAATTGTTAATTCGGGTAAAAGCAGGCCCTGAGAATACACCATGGGTACAACAGGCATAAACTTTTTTTGCACCAAGTTCTCTTAAAGCATTTGCGCCATTCGTAATGGTTCCTGCCGTATCAATCATATCGTCCACTAATAAAACATTCTTACCTTCAATATCTCCAACGACATTCATAACTTCTACTTTATTCGCTTCTGGTCTTCTCTTATCAATAATTGCCAAAGGAACACCTAAGCGTTCAGCAAAATCTCTTGTCCGCGTCACAGAGCCTAAATCCGGTGACACAAGAACTAAATCTTCTATATTTTTATTTTTAAAATACTCTGTAAGAATCGTTATGCCAACTAAATGATCTAGAGGAATATCGAAATAGCCCTGGATCTGAGGGGCATGTAAATCCATGGTTAGAATTCTATCAGCTCCGGCTTCCGTTAATAAATTTGCTACAAGCTTTGCACTAATAGGATCTCTTGATTTTGTCTTTCGATCTTGTCTTGCATAACCATAATAAGGTATTACAGCTGTGATTCTTCCTGCTGATGCGCGCTTCATTGCGTCAATCATAATTAATAGTTCCATTAAATAGGTGTTTACCTTTGGTGGTGAAACCGACTGAATAATGTAAACATCTCTTCCCCGTACCGTTTCATTAATATTCACTGCAATTTCCCCATCACTAAATGTTGAAACACTGTTTTTGCCAATACTTAACCCTAATTGATCGCAAACTTTCCTAGCCAACCGGATATTTGAATTCCCAGCAAAAACCTTAATACCTTGACCTCTCGTATGCATACATCCTCCTAATATTATTTCTTTAACAGTCCTTTTGATTCTACCCAATCTAATTTATTTGTTTGTCTTTTTCTTGCAATAGACAAAGCGCCCTTTGGAACTTCTTCTGTAATTGTAGAACCAGCAGCAACATAGGCATTTTCCTCAACTGTTACTGGTGCTATTAAATTAGAATTACAACCCACAAAGGCATTATCTTTAACGATTGTTTTATTCTTATCTCTGCCATTATAATTAACAAAAACAACACCACAACCAATATTTACATTTTCACCTATCTCACCATCACCAATATATGATAAATGAGAAACTTTACTACCATTGCCTACTGTCGTATTTTTCACTTCTACAAAATCACCAATTTTTACTTTTGAGCCAATATTTGAATTGGGTCTTAAGTAGGAATAGGGTCCAATTTTAGATTCTCTCCCCACATGGCTCTTCAGTATTGTAGAGTCTTTTACTGCCACGTGATCTTCTATAATAGAGTCATCTATTCTGGCCCCTGGCCCAATCATACAATCTTCACCAATAATCGTACGCCCAGAAATATGTGATCCAGGCAAAATTATAGTATCCATCCCTATGGTCACATCTTTTTCAATGGTAATACTTGAATCAATTATTGTTACACCATTTGACATGTGCTTTTCAAAAATGCGTTTCTTAAATATTTCTTCCACTTCAAATAATTGTTTCCGAGAATTCACACCAATAATTTCTTCGTTGTCCTCTATTATGAAGGAGGCTATTTTATCATTTTTATTTTTTAATATTTCTACTATATCTGTTAAATAATACTCCTTTTGACTATTATTATTATTTAACATCTGAAGACTTGCTTTTAAAGCTTTAGCCTTCACACAATAAATACCAGAATTAATCTCATTTATTTTTTTCTCTTCTGTTGTTGCATCTTTTTCTTCCACTATTTTGATCAGATTATTTTTTTCATCCTTAATAATTCTACCATAACCAAAAGGATCATCAAATTTTGCCGTCATGACACTCATTGTATTACTTGATTCTTTGTGAAAATCAACAAAAGCTTTTAGTGTTTTTGCTCTTAGTAAAGGGGTATCCCCATAAAGAATAATTACATCCCCTGTTTTTGGAATGTTTTCATCACAAACCATTACCGCATGCCCAGTGCCTAACTGTTCTTTTTGAACTACAAAATTAACATCTCTATTAATCCGTTCTTTAACAATTTCTTTTCCATAACCAATAACAATTGAAGGTTTTTTACACTCTAAAGCTTCAGCTGCATCAATAACATGGTTCAACATTTCTTTTCCAACTACTTTGTGCACAACTTTTGGATACTTTGACTTCATTCGTGTGCCTTTTCCTGCCGCTAAAATAATTCCTGTTAACATCATATCCCCTTTCGAAAAAATTATATCACTCTTTAATTGATTATTCAAAACTTATTACGTATTAATTACAAAAAAATATCCCTTCTCTCAAGAGATTTTTGTCTTTTCAATAGTCGTAACTTTTCCTCGTTATTTGCTTGCTTCATTAATGTTTTTATTACTTATTAAATGACTATTAAACGTGACAAAAGCTGCTGCTTCAATTCTTTTTCTCATTTGAGTATTAATTGGATGAGCAATATCTCTATAACGTCCTTCGCCAATTTTCCTGCTTGGCATTGCTACAAAGCTACCTTGTTCCCCCGGAAATTACTTTAATATCATGTATCACAAAACACTCTTCAAATGTCACAGATACAATTGCCTTGATTTTGTCCGCTGCATTAAAATGCCTTAATTTAACATCTGTAATTTTCATTTTACGCCTCCGGATTATAATATTATATTTTTTATATTATCATAACATTCTTGACAAAACTTCAAAAGGTTTAGTTTGTTTCTAATTGAGTAAAAACATCATTATTAATACGAGCGATTGATTTGCCTTCTTCAGTTTTAGTGATTTTTACCAAAGAATTGTAATCAGAGATCATTTTTTCCTTCCCCGTATCGATTTCTGTTAAGAAACACATGCCGATAACTTTTGATTTTAATTCAACGACTAAATCCCCCATGCCTTTGGCTGTACCACCACCTCTTAAGAAATCATCCACAATTAAAATGTTTGAATAATCTTTAATGGATTTTTTCGAAACATACATCGTTCGTAGGCGCCCTGTAGAACCCGAGGCATAATTGATCCCAATAGTCGCCCCTTCCGTTACTTTATTTTCATCTCTAGCAATGGCTAAAGGTACATTCAAGGCTTCAGCAGTCATTGTTGCCAATGGAATGCCCTTTGTTTCAATGGTCATCACATAATCAATACTTTCTTTTGCATAATATAAAGAAAAAATCTTTGCTATTTTCTTTAAATACTTTGGATCATACAAAATATCTAAGGCATAAATTAAATCCCCTGGGATGACACGACTGGGTTCATTGAGTTTATTCACAAGGTCTTCTAATAAAGCTCTTATTTCATCCACATGTAAATGTGGAATATATTTTACGCCCCCTGATGCCCCAACAATCGTAATGATTTCTCCCATTTTTAAAGAGTCAATGATTCCCTTTACTATGTCGATGTCTTCAGATATTGATGACTTTGCCGAATCAAATAGTTCGGTAAAGTAATTCAATTTAAAAATCTTATTCGGGTGATCTGCTAAAATTTTCGTAATTGCCCCTATTCTTTCTTTTCGATTAAAATTCATTTTCTCTCCAATCCGTACTTTATTTGCAATATAACATAATAATATTCGTTTTTATGGAAATAATCAAGCTTTCAATTAAATTTATACAAAAAAGACTAAGATCATTAATCATCTTAGTCTTTTAAAGTCTTAACTCTTGAAGGGTTTTTCAATATTTTTCCATTGTGTCATAGGTCTTTAGATAGGTCTTAAATACACTATCCGGCATTAGAGAACCACCTGTTGCCCAAACAATATGGGTGCCTGGATTTCTACCAAGTCTCACCCCTTCAAAACCTGCAGTAGCAGAGGGTTCTAATTTTTCTTCCATATACTTAAAACACCTGCCTAAGTACTTGTATAATTTTTGATCATCTATGGTTATAACACCTGTTAATATATTCTCCATTGTTTTACATGCCAATGCAGAAGCTCTACCAACAGCTAATCCATCAGCAATAGTTTTATTGTCTATGCCCAAATCCTGAACTGATATTTGATTCCCTAGCCCAGTAATCATACTAATGCTCATACAAGGCGAATGCGTCGGTTCAATAAAATACACATTTAAATTGTCTTTGAACATATACTTTAAGCCGTAAGCAATACCGCTAGGGGCGCCCCCAACACCGCAAGGTATATAAACATTCAAAGGTTTATCCTTTGAAACTTCAATTGCGAGATTTATTAATTGTTTTTTTAGACGCACACCTGCAACGCCATACCCTAGAAAAAGATCTAAAGAATGTTCATCATCAATGAAATAGTTGTTTTCATCCTTTTTCGCCCCTTGACGTCCTTTTTCCACGGCTTTTGAATAGTCCTCTAAGTGTTCAACGACAATGACATTTTTCTTTTTAAGCAATGCCTTCTTCCATTGTTGTGCTTCTTTAGACATATGTACCACACAATTAAAGCCTAAAGTTTTACTCATCATACCAATACTTAATCCTAAATTACCTGTTGAACCCACAGTAATGGTATACTTTGAAAAAAAATGCTTATATTTTTCTTCCATTAAACACCTATAATCACTCTCTAAAGTCATTAACCCATTGGCGAGCAATAAGTCTTCTGCATGCTTTAACACCTCATAAACGCCACCTCTCGCTTTAACAGAACCAGCAATGGGTAACAAATGGTCACATTTAAGAAAAACATCTCCCTTAACAGGCTGATCTATTATTTTTTCTATGGTCTCAATTTTTTTAAGTGGGGACTCAATAATCCCGTTAAACCCTTCATCTTCGAATTCTATTTTTAAAAAAGGGGCAAAACGCTTTAGCCTTTCTTCTGCTAAGAGGATTTTATCCAATGGTATTTCAAAATCTATTGCACTGAATTTCTTTAACCTATTATTTTTCCAATTGATTTCTTCTAAGTCTTTTATTTTACTTATAATCGGATAATCTTTTTCTAAAGCCATAAATTTACCTCCATTAAATAGTACTTAAAATTTAAACTCAAATCTAAATTAATTGTATCATATAGATTTTGCGATTGAAATCAAATTTTTTTCAGAAAAATACTTTTAATACGAATGAACTATGGTATAATTTTAATGTTATACACTCGAAAGTTCATTATTAAGGAGAGATTTATGATTAATTTTAAAGAAATAAACACTGTGCATTTTATCGGTATTGGCGGCATAGGTAATAGTGCTATTGCTGAACTGTTAATTGACAAGAATATAAAAGTTACTGGTTCTGATTTGAACACAAGTGATATCACAAAGAACTTAGAATCCCTTGGGGCAACAATCTATGAAGGGCATCAAGGCTCTTTCATTGATTCACCTGACCTAGTTGTTTATTCATCAGCGATCAGTGAAAATAATATAGAATACGTTACAACAAAAGAAAAAAACATTCCCCTTGTCAATAGAGCAGAAATTCTTGGTGCTTTACTCGACACCTATGACACAAGCATTGCTGTCAGTGGAACCCATGGAAAAACAACAACATCATCTATGATTACATGTATACTTAAAAATCTGGATTTTGAACCAACAGCATTAATTGGCGGAAACTTAGAAGCAATCCACGGCAATGTTTTAAAAGGCGCTGGTAACATCATCATTACAGAAGCCTGTGAATATAAAGAGAATTTTCTTAATCTTAAAGCAACATATGGTGTCATTTTAAATATTGAAGAAGATCATCTGGATTATTTTGATGACTTAGAACACATCATCAAGGCATTTATCAATTTTTCAAAAAATATTAAGCCCAATGGTGCCTTAATTGTTAATAATGATGATTATAATACAAAAAGAATTCACCAATATGTAGATATAAAAATAATTACCATTGGTATCAATCAAAAAAGTGATTATCAAGCAAAAAATATTACTTTTGATAACCTGAGTAATCCAACCTTTGACATCTTTTATAAAGAGGATCTTTTAACAAAATGTACTTTAAGCGTTCCCGGCATGCACAACATTTATAATGCCTTATCAGCAATCGCTTTAACAAACCTTTTTGAAGAAGATATTGAAAAAATTACAAAAGAAATCGAAGACTTTAAAGGCGTCCATAGACGATTTGAGTACATGGGGGAGTATAATGGTGCTATAGTCGTAGATGATTATGCCCATCACCCAACAGAAATCAAAGCAACACTTTCAACAACTAAAAAACTTGCTCATCCTCGTACCGTATGTGTTTTTCAGCCTCACACTTATTCAAGAACTAAGGAGTTGTTATTAGAATTTGCCTCTGCTTTTGAAGACGCTGATGAAGTTATTATAACTGATATTTACGCTGCTAGAGAAGAAAACACCTATGGTATTTCTGCAGAAGATTTAGTAAATGCTATGAAAAAAGAACAAAAGAATGTTAAATATATTTCTACCTTAGAAGCTTGCGAAACGTATCTAAAAGATACTCTTAAAGAAAATGAACTCGCAATTATGTTAGGTGCTGGAAACATTAGAAACTTAAGTGAAAATTTAGTCAAATAAAAAAAAGTCTAATTCATTACACGAATTAGACTTTTTTAATATATAAACCCAATTTTACTTTTTTTAACAATAAAATACGCAATGAAACAAACAATACTTAAGGGTAAGAGTAATAAAAAGTTATACCCTGAAAGACTAAAGCCCAATATAATCCCTGTTATAGGGCCACCTGAAAAACCAGCAAATACGCCGGCAATAGCTAAAATCATACTACTTGAGATATTTCCATAACCTGTCAGCAGAAAGAATATTTTTCCTAAAACTACTCCCATAACTATTCCAGGCAAAAATACGCCACCATAACCACCAAAATTATAGGATACGCCAGTGATCAATATTTTTATTAAAAGAAAAATTAACAAGAAAGATACCTGTTCTTCAAAATATAAAAATTTCAAACTGTCAAAGTGCATTGAATAAATCCATTTCATATTTATGCCAACAACAGTAATGATTAAACTGGCAATAATCGGCGTCATTAATGGATATTTTTTTAGATATTTTTTAGGTGTTTTCTTAATACTTGTCGTATATAACAGAGCGATCACACCAGTAAAAATACCTAAAATCAGTAAATGATATAAATTAAAATCAAGTATTAAATCCTTCTTATTAAAAAGAGTTATAAATGTTTCAGCTTTTAAAATAAAATGACTTATAATGAAAGTAACCATTGATGTAATACTTATAAGTACAGTTCTTCTTATCTTTCTTTTCTTAAGAATGACTTCACTGACGAAAACAATCCCTAAAATAGGCATCCCAAAAATGCCTGAAATCATACCCGCTACCCCACAGCCAATCATTGTTTTAATTTCTTCTGGGGACTTTTTGCCATGGTAACCAATGTAAGAACCAATGGCACCCCCTAAATAAACAACGGTGCCTTGTTTTCCAAGGGAAAAACCAAAACACAATGAAATAATTGACGCAAGCATTTTCAACAAAACACTTTTAACTTCTAAAATATGCTCTTCTATATTAACAATTTCCGCTTCAATGGCTACCACTTCAAAAGCTCGATTTTTAGTTATAAAGTACTTATTCATCAATCCAAGAAGAATACCACCTAAAACAGGAAAATATAAAGCATTAAAAAAATAATCATTTAAAGTTAAAATCGCGAAAATCAATTGGTTTACTATTAAATTAAAAGTAAAGGATACAATTGCAGTGATAAAACCAATAATTAGTGCGTAAATCATTTTAGCCGCCTATCAATGATATTTTAAGAAAAAAAGCAAGTGTTTTCACACTTACTCTTCTTTGCCTCTTGAATATATTTCTTCTAACATTTTTTCCATTGCTTCAGGATCATGAATATACAACCCACGACCATCCGTACTTCCTCTTCCAGGAATTCGGTAAGTTTTCAAATTATCCATTGTAAAATCTGCTGCTTGAGCAGCTGTATTTAAAATATCACTTGAAGGCATATCTGTCCGTACATAATTTAAACTCGTCTTAATAACTTTCGGCAATTTGAGACTGAGGGCTTTGCGAATTGCTTTTTTTAAAAAATCCTGTTGTCTAGAAATTCGATTCAAATCTCCAGCACCTTCTTCTCCGTTATTTTTTCGCCATCTCAAATACTCAACAGATTCTTTACCATTAAGTGTTTGAACGCCTTTGTCAAAGTGTATATTCAGTGGCGGATTAGCCCAAGGATCATCATAATTCATATCAAAAGGAATATTCGTTTCAACACCACCAATGACATCAATAATAGCAGCGACGCCATTATAATTAACTTTTACATAATAGTCAATTGGCACATCTAAAAACTCACTTAAGAAATACTTCATACCCTTGGACCCACCAATATCTCTGAAACCATAAACTGCGTTGATTTTGTTTTGCCCTTGATAATTATATCCTTCTACTTTATGATATGTATCTCTCGGAACCGAAACCAAATCAACTAAATCTTTATCCGGATCATAACTCACTAAAAAAATAGTGTCTGCTCGGCCACCATCCGTTCCAAAAACTAATACATTTAACCGATTAGACTCTTCAACGAGAAGATCTAAGGTTGACTTCTTTTCAACAATTTCTTCTGTTTCATCCTCATTTCCATCTGGATTTTTATTTATTTCATCTCCCGTATTTAAATCAATAATTTTTTCTTCAGTTAGGTCTTCTGAATTGTCTACATAATATTTGTCAAAGGCATACATACCTGAACCAAACATCAATGCAAAACACAAAGCTGCTACTAAGAAAATCTTTACATAAATATTCATAAAACACCCTTTCTCTTATTTATAAAAATATTCTATCATATTTTATGACTATTTTAAATTACATTTATATTACAACCCATGAAATACACCTTCAATTAGTAATCCAACAGCAAGCATTAGTATGCCCACAAAAGCTGGTACCCATCCACCATCCCCTAGCGTCTTATTTTTTTGATCAGGATTTTCTTTGTTTTGCTGTTTCATTTTTCCAGTAAAAAAATCTCGTCTTTCATTAGGGATGCCTATAAAATTAACACTGGCATAGAAAATGATGCCAATACCTAGGGCTAATATACTCACATAAACACCTTTATAAAAAGGCCATTTTAAGACAAAAGAAAAAATACCTCCAATAAACCCAGCAATCACGGAATATGTAATTGTTTTTATAATCACTTCTCTTATTTTATCAAACATTTTTTCTCCTTTTTCTTTTATTTTTTCAAAATATAGCTTATACTATTGTATGTTATAACAATAGAAGGGAACAACATGAATAAATCTAAAGGTATACTTTTTATATCTCTATCCGCTTTTTTCTTCTCATTAATGGCCGTTGCTGTAAAGGCGACGCCTAATATACCCGTTGTTGAGAAGATATTTTTTAGAAATATGATTGGACTTATCCCAATTATTATTAATTCTTATCATGCAAAAAAATCTTTGAAGCCTAATAATAAAAAATTAATTTTACTTAGATCAACTTTTGGCCTCCTAGGTATTTTTGCTTATTATACTGCCTTATCACTTTTAAGTTTATCAGATGCCGTTATTATAAATAAATTGTCACCTTTTTTTGTATTAATTTTTTCTGCTTTATTTCTAAAAGAAAAAATCAAAGGCAAACAAATATACGCTCTAATCTTAGCCGTGACTGGTGCATTATTTGTAATCAAACCATCTTTTGACTTAACAATTATTCCAGCCTTAATAGGATTAGCTTCAGCTATTCTTGCAGGGGCCGCATATACAACGGTTCGAAAGTTAAGTGAGAGTGATGAACCACTTGTAATTGTATTTTATTTTTCTTTAATCACAACTTTAGTAACCCTTCCAATGATGGTTTTCACCAAAACATTTGTGATGCCAAATAGTATGGAATTTTTACTGTTGACACTCATTGGATTATCAGCCGTTACGGCGCAAATTCTTATGACATCAGCTTACCGTTATGCACCCGCCGGTGAATTAGCAATCTATACTTATTCAAATATTATTTTCTCAATAATATTTTCAATTGTCATCTGGTCTGATTTTCCAGATTTTTATTCACTAATTGGCGCATTATTAATTGTATCCGGGGGTTATATTAATTACAAAGTCAAGAAAAAGAAATTATCATAAGTCAATTTTATTAAATATTAGTAAATAGCCAAGTAAGATGGTACCTATAACGACAAAGGAATCGGCAATATTAAAGATTGCAAAATTTATTAGAGTAAAATCAAAATAGTCTATGACATAGTCTAACCGAAAACGATCAATTAGATTGCCTATTCCACCACCAAGGATAAATACGAGTGACATCTTAAATAGTATTTGTCCTTTTTCTTTTGTTAGCCTATATAAATAAATTATTAAAAAGATCATTATTACTGTTGTAACACCTTTTAATAAAAATTGTTTCCCCTCTAGAATACTAAAGGCTGCTCCAGGATTTCTTGCATAAGTTAAGTGAAAAACATCTTGAATTAACGGAATAGACTTTTCCCCTTGAAGGACTGTCTGAGCGTAGTATTTACTCGCTTGATCAACTACTACAATTGCAATTGTTACTAAAAAATATATCATATTTCCTCCATCTATTACTGCAGTGGTGATACTAAACGACCGGCTGCTTCTAAAAACTTTTCTTTTATCCCTCTATTGAGATGTTCTTTAAGAATAATTTCCTTTGAATGGTTCAAATCTCTTAAAAAATGCTTCTCCAGTACTTTTACAATACTCTCATCGTATATAAAAGCATTGACTTCATAGTTAATTTCTAGACTCCTATAATCTAAATTAGCTGTTCCAACTGTTCCAACAATAGAATCCACTAAAATTATTTTTGAATGAATAAAGCCTTTTTCATAGGTATAAATTTTAACTCCAGCTCTCAGTAGTTCTTCTATATTATCCCGACTAGCCCAATAGACAAAAAAATGATCCGGTTTATTTGGAATGATAATTCTAACATCAACACCACTTAATGCAGCAGTAATTAATCCAATTCTCAGTGATTTTTCTGGTACTAGATAGGGGGTATTAATCCAAACACGTTCCTTCGCTTTAGCAATCATAGTGAAATATGCCTTCATAATACACTGCCATTCTGAATCCGGACCGCTAGAAAGGATTTGTATTAAAGAATCCCCAACAATTTCTTTGAACTTATGAAAGTATTTTGGGTGGTGAATATATTCTTGTGACACCATTTCCCAATCTTTTAAAAATATTTCTTGTAAACTGTTAACACTTTCGCCTACTAACCTTAAGTGGGTATCACGCCAAAAGCCTAAAAAATCATTTTTCCCTAGATATTCATCCCCAATATTTAAGCCCCCTACAAATCCAATTTTCCCATCAATGACGATAATCTTTCTATGATTTCTATAATTTAAATCTCTTGATAATAAGGGAAATAACACGGGAGCAAAGGGATAGATTTGTACACCAGAATTTTTTAAATCATTAATATACTTTTTACCTAATTTCCAACAGCCAACACTGTCAAAAATCACCCTAACTTCGACACCTTCTTTGGCTTTTTCCATTAATGCCTTTTTAAATTTATTTCCAATAACGTCATTTTTAATAATGAAAAACTCAAAATGAATACTATCTTTAGCTTCTTTAATATCTTTTAACATCCTAAAATAAGTGTTGCTACCATTGGCTAAGGCCTCAACATTATTATTTATACTAAAAGCGGCATTTGAATTATTTAATAATAAATTCATCAAATACTTCGTTATATATTCACTGTTCTTGTTTCGAATTGGCGGCAGGTATTCAACTAATTGTTTTTGAATTTCAGCTCTCTTTTCTTTTTTTGACCCCTTCGTTGCCTCTCGAACTTTTCGAAAAGTTTTACCAATATTTCTACCAAAAATAATATATAAGAAAAATCCGAGAACTGGCAAGAAAATAATAACTAACAACCAAGCGACTGTTGTTGACGGATCATCACTTTCGAAAAAAACAACGACGGCAATAAATATTAGATACAATACAAAAAAACCATTAATAAATTTTTTGAAAGTTAAAAAGAAAGCCGTCTCCCAAAACTTAGAATTATAAATAATTGACAGCATATTCCCAATAAAAAAAACCAATGCAGTCATTGCCAAAAGTATTAATATACTTTTTAATTTTTTCTCATTCTTTTTTACAAAACCTAAGAATCTCATAAATACCAACCTTAAATAGAATAAACTCGGCTATCATAGCTTTAATTTACTTGTACAAAAGCGCACTTGATTAATAATTCTAAAAATTTTATGAATTAATAACAAGTTTATTTCTAATTCTCCCATTAAGACAACTATCCTAACATAAGAAACAATAAGAGCAGAAATATAACACATAACAGAAAGTCTGTTATCGGTTTTTATTTTATCATCTTTAAGCCATAACTGCAATTACATGTTCACGATTCCTTCGCTTCTAACCTGAAAATTCAATCTATAATTATCATTGAACTGTATCATTTTTTTAGATTAATCCGTCATGAAAATAAATGAAATCGATTCCATTTTACTGACAATTACATTATATCATAGATGCAATCATCCACGTTTTTTATAGCGTATTATTTTTAAACTTAAAGGTCTCTAAACAACACTCAGTTAAAATAAGTTATCCGTTTGCCCTTTTATAAGTTGGGTATATTAAATACATACTGTTGTATACTATAGATTCTATTTTGATTGAGGCTTATGAATAAAAAATGTAGCCCATATAATCAATGAGCCTCTAAAGCTAATGGTTTTGAGGCAGGGGACTTCTTGCCAAAAGGTAATTTAAGCAGAGTCGTTTTTAAGACCATGTCAAAGATAGATTATTTGATTTCAGATAAATTTAGATCAAATGATTGTTTAAAATTATAGGAAATGTTTTTTCAGCCCTTGGTTGGATCGACACATCGATATTATTTTTTATGTTTAACGTAAGTAACGTTATCTTGATAGTAGATGGTGAAATCTGGTTTTGAAAAAATAGCCTCCATAATTGATGGGGGATCAAAATAAATTAATTTTAAGAAATGTTGAAATTTAAACTCTTAGTTTGTTCTGTGAGAGTGCATCTTAGAAAAAGGAGGACATAATGAAACTTATTATTATTGGAGCAGTAGCCGGTGGTACATCTGCCGGAGCGAAGGCGAGAAGAGGGGATGAGTCTTTGGAAATAACGCTCTATGAAAAAGACGCTGATATATCTTACGCAGCATGTGGTATTCCATATTATATAGGGGGTATCACAGATGATATTGAAGATTTGATTCCTCGAACACCGGATGATTTCAAATCAAAATACAATATAGACGTTCTTATAAAGCATGAAGTGATTAAAATTAACCCAGAAGATAAAACAATAACAGTGAAAAATCTAATCAAAAATGAAATTTTTGAGGACCACTACGACAAATTGGTTGTTGCTACAGGTGCTTTCTCTTTTGTCCCTGATATTCAGGGGGTAGATTTACCACATGTTTTTAATATTAGAACTGCGGATGATGCCAAAGCTTTAACTATTTTTTTGAAAAAGGAACATCCTAAAAAAGCAGCGATTATTGGAACGGGCTTTATTGGATTAGAAATGTTAGAGAATTTGAAAGCATTGGACATAGACGTTACAATAATTGACAATGATGACAAACTGACGCCACATTTGGATCAAGAAATGGCAGATTTATTGTATGAAAAACTAAAGCACAAAGCAATTTTTATGAAAATGGAGGCTACTACAAAACGCATTACAAAAACTCAAATTTTCTTCGATAATGGCGAAAGTTTAAAAACAGATTTGGTTATATTAGCAGTTGGAATTCGTCCCAATACCAGATTAGCCAAAGCAGCCGGAATTCTCTTAGGTGGAACCAAAGCTATAAAGGTTAATGATAAGATGCAAACGAATGTGGAAGATATTTATGCATGCGGCGATTGCATTGAAACCTATTCTCTAATTACAAGAAAGCCGATATACATGCCGCTTGGCACAACTGCCAATAAAACAGGACGAATTGTTGGGGACATCATTACTGGTGGTGATATAAGTTACAGAGGAAATCTTAAAACTTCTATTTTTAAAATTTTTGAGTATACTGTTGCCATGTCAGGTCTCTCTATGAAAGAAGCAACTGAAGCGGGATATGATGTTCTCAAAATAAGACATACAGCCCGGAATAAACCAAAATATATAGGCGGCGAAAAAATGCATATTTTTGCACTTGCTGACAAAAAGTCAAATAGACTTTTAGGTGTTCAAATAATTGGCCAAGAAGGGGTGGATAAACGCATTGATCTGTATGTTGTATTGATGACATATGGCATTTCTTTTAAAGAGTTCTTCCATATAGATTTAGCCTATGCGCCGCCATTTTCTAATGTTAGAGATGCCATTCATTATACTGGTATGATTCTAGAAGGTGAACTAAAGAAAAACGACGAAACAAAGTAGTCGAATTTCAATAGTATTACAACATAGAGCGAAAAGCCCACTACTTTAGTGGTGGGAGTTTCAGTGACCTTTTATTATTTTATAACCTTAGTTAATTCAAAGTTTTTTAAGGCAGCACATCAAAATATTAAGAAGAAGTTGATATTTTTGACCCAATACCTATGCCTCCTAAATCTAAAATAAAATTTAGAGGAAGGGGGTCTTTTATTGCGCTTTGTAGTCTGAATTTGACTGCTTGCTCACCAACTTTAAGGAAAGTTTTCCATTTAAGTTTGGCACCTATTAATCGGTTTTACTTATTCTTTTAGATGCCTTTACGCCCCCCTATTGATCACTAATGGAAGCAGTGCTTCAGGTTCAAATTTCGTACATTCGCTAACAAACTTTTCTTAATACAGGAATATCCTTCCTCTTCCCACCATAAAAATAAGAGAAAAACCAGCAAAACTGACCTTTCTCTTTGAATGGTATCTTTTTTTAATTATCACCTGACATTCTCATGTTGACAACATTATTTCAATAGACGCCCAAATTAACATTTTTTATTTAAATAGTATACCTGGAAAATAGATGCTGATAATACTAGCTTAATCGCATTTCTACTGTGCTTTTTTTCTCAAGGTAAACAGAAATAAATCATATTGAAGGTGTATACTTTACTTTAACACTATACATTTTTAAAACATGAAAGATTCTATTCTAACGCTCTTAATTTTTCTTCTTTTTCTCTTTACTATAGAGCCCGAATTCTTCAAGGCGTGTCTCAAGTTCATCTTTATAAATTGCTTTTCTCGCAAGTGAAATCGACTCTTCCTCTTTTGCATCCCATATTTCATTTTCCACAGACGTTTTTTCAACAATACTAAATTGACAATTGATTAGGCTATGCTCTTCAATCATCTCCCATTTGAAAAAACGGGGGGGGGGTTGCTCTTTATTGCTAAATTTACCCTGTGATATTAAAAATCAGCATTTGATTGTTCTACTGACACTCCCACCACTAAAGTAGTCGTCTTTTCACTCTTTTTTATAATTTAACTGATTTTAAAATTACTCGCGTCATTGGATTAACCAATGCAAAATTTATAAATCCGTAAACATTCTAGGATTTTTACTCCATTTTTTAAGTAACTTTTCATCAGCCTTTGTTAAATAATTTTCTTCAACGGCAACAGTTAACATCAATTCATAATCAATTAATGTCTCAAATATTACATCTGCTTCTTTAAATTTTTCTTTCATTGAATCAAAATTATAATTAAAAATTCCATAAACTTTTTCAACGACAAGGTCACTTTCAATTAAGGCTTCTACTGCCTCTAAAGAACTTTTACCCGTAGAAATAAGATCCTCAATTAGAACAACGGTTTTACCTTTTTCATAAAAACCTTCAATTTTATTTTTCCGACCATGTTTTTTGTTTTCTCCTCTAACATATATTAGTGGTTTATCTAATATATCCGCTATCCAAGCACCATGAGGTATACCAGCTGTTGCTGTTGCTGCAATAATATCAACAGAAGGATACTCATCCTTGATTTTCTTAGCAATCTCAGTTGCAATCATTTTTCTTATTTTAGGATAGCTTATGGTTAGTCGGTTATCGCAATAAATCGGGGAGCGGATACCAGAAACCCAAGTAAATAAGTCATCTGTTTTTCTTAATTTTATGGCTTCAATATCTAAAAGTGCCTTTGCTAATGCTCTTTTCATTGTTCATCATCTCCTTAATATTTTAAAAAAGACAGGTAACTACCCTGTCTTAAAATTGCCTTGAACGTTTCTCTGAACGCCATTAAAGGGTTTACTAATATTAATTTTGAACAGAATCAATTGCTTCCCATGTATAATTGTTGCCCGGTGACCATAAAATATATTCTTCAATACCTAAATCTTCAAGAGCTTGAATCTGTGCTTTAACTTCCTTAGGCCCATAATTTATATATCCTTTAACCCACCTTGCCGTAAAATCTTGAATCCAAGGTCGGATTAATGCTGGCTTATTAACATTTTTATTTCTTTCAATACCATCTTTTGCTGATTCATAAACCGTCCAGTAAGGGTGAGCATCTGGTACTGCAAAGCCAAAAATGCCTGACCCATAGTGACTTGGATAAATCATTGGACAAGTATAATCTACTGTTGTTGCCAATGCTTCCCAATGTTGACCAATACCTTCATCAGATATTGAAGAGGTTGCCCATCCAAAGATATCTGCTGAAACGTAAACTTCCTTCGCTGAAAGCTCCTCATAGGCTTTCTTCAAAAAACTATGAATTGCTTGAGTCCTATTTTCATCCAAATTATTTTTCATATCCAGTTTTGCTCGGGCTGCTTTTGTTAATGCGGGAAATCTTACATAATCAAATTGTATTTCATTAAAACCCAACTCTGCTGCTTCCTTTGAAATTTCGATATTATACTCCCATAGTTCACGATCGTAGGCTGAGGCCCAGGCAACCCCACCTCTGTTTTTATAAACTGTATTCGTTCCTTTATACGTTATAGCACGATCTGGATTTTCTAACGCATATTGAGGGGATTTAAAGGCAACAATTCTCGCAATAGTATAAATGTTATTATCTTTTAATTTCTGCATAATACTCGAGATATCCTTTTTATAATAACGCGCTTTAGGATTATATTTTTTAGCTGCTTCTGATTCAAAAAGCAGCGTATCAGAATCATTCTTAACATCAATTACAAAAGCATTTATTTCCGTCTCATTTGCTTTTTTAATCAGTGCATCAAGTTTCTCTTCACTTATAACAGTGTTTTGAGTTAAATAAATCCCTTTAGCCTTTACCCTTGGATTGTTTTCATATTCCTCAAAAGGTATTTCATGGGTATAGTCTACACCATCATACTGTCTTAAGATGAAGTCAAGTTTGCTGTCATGAAAGGCGTCTTCTCTTATATAACCTCTTGATCCTGAATTGTATCCATCTTTAACCGTTGCAATTCCGGCTTCAGCATCGATTTTTTCAACATACAATGACTCTCGAGCATCTAAAGTCCTCAGCGTCTCTGTTAATGCCTTATTTACATAAACAACTGTATTGTCTTTTTTTACATATTTAGTCTTCTCTTTTATTTCTTTTAATAGTGAGTGTTCATAACGTTCTTTTTTTAAGGCGTTTAGAAAAGCAATCTCTGCTTCTAAGTCTACTTTATAAACATCCGCCTCTTTTTCTTTAACTTCTGATTCTTCAATTTTCGAAACAGAATCTTCTGGATTTTTTTGATCATTAACTGCTCCCCCATCGCCTTGAGTGCAGCTTGACAGTAAAAACATAGCAATTAATGCGATTGCTACGTTTATTCTTATTCTTTTATTTTTCATTATCCACCCCAAAATTAGTATGTAAAATACCCTGGTACAAAAGAGTTTTCTGGAAACTTATACTGCTCAAGATCCAAATCATCTACTGCGTACCATCTCGTTTTTATTCCATTATTCACTAAAGCCTCTCCTAAATAAAATCTAAGAATTCCCGCCTCAACCTTTGCAATCTTATCATTTGATATAAACACAATAAACAGTTTTTCCTCATGCATCAATACCCGCCATAATTGACGATTTGTAATTGTTGGTGCTAAATGTAAACTTTGAAAGGTTCTCTGCAAACCAGTGTTTTCTAATTTGTTATCATTAAACATATGGCCAAATTCATTATTATAAACAAATTCATGGATACTTAATTTATAAACAATTTCACTATCTGTTTTCATATCCATTTTATCTGAATAGCCCATATTTGTTAAGTTTTTTATACTATTTTTATACTTATTTTTCAATAATTTACCAATATTGCTTTCTTTAATACCATATCCAATAGCAATAAAATTCACTAAATAGGATCCTTGTTCAAAACTAAAGGTCTTAAATAACTTTTCATCATGGTCATTAATTTCTAACCATTTTGCATCCATTCCATTTTCAATTAATTTAGAGATGACCTTTTCACCAATGAAACCTGTTTTTTCATAACCTTTTAAGACATCTGTTGTTGTAAAGGCAATGTATCTTGGCGCCTCTACAATTTTACCATATTTGTATTCATAGTCCAATAAGTTTTTATAGACAAAATCTCCATCTAAACTTTCAATTTTTATTTCTTCTGCGTATCTGTTTGATGCCTCTAGAATTATATCATTGATCACTTCTAAATCTTTATCAGATAAACCTTTCTTTCTAAATTCTGATACATGTCCTCGTTTTTTTATTAATTCGATTGATTTCATAATAAATGCCCCCTTTTTTTATACTTGAAAAACATCTAGTTTTTTCTCTAACGCATGAGTTAAATCGTTCAACTCATCAATTGTTATACCAACACCTTGAGTCGCCGCTGTTTGTTCCTCAGCAGTAGCTGAAACCTCTTCAGCATTTGAAACAAAGCCCTCTGTTATACGCAACACTTTCTCTAAAGACTCGATAACATTACTTTTTATGTGATCGATTTCACTTATATTAGTCCCTAAATCAGAAACATTCCCAATGACTTGATCTATACTTTCGCTAATTGCTTTAAAAGAAAGATTTGCTTCATCAATTGACTGATTAATTGTTTCAATGGCTTTTGTAGAGGCGTCCACATCATCGTTAGTTGATTCAATAATTCTTTGAATTTCCTCAATAATACCCTTTATCTTAATTGTAGAATTGCCGCTTTCTTCTGCAAGTTTTCTAACTTCATCTGCAACAACTGCGAATCCCTTACCTGCATCACCAGCCCTAGCGGCTTCAATAGCAGCATTAAGAGCCAATAGATTAGTTTGTTCTGAAATACCTTCAATAGTTTCTAGAATCATTCCTATTTCTAATGATTTATCCGTTAATATTGAAACCTTCGTCGCAATATTGCCACTTTTCTCTGTTGTTTCACTAATACCTTCTCCTAGTTTTTTTAAAGATTTAGCACCAGCGAAAGATTTAAGTTGCATCTCTTTGCTTTTTTCTAAGGTTTGATCAGATTTTTCTACAATTACATTTAAATTTTGGGCTAATACATTTGTTTCTTCTACAGAATGATTCATCTCAAAGGCCTGATCTGTTGCACCACTTGCAATATCTTCTATGGCTCTAGAAACTTCCTCTGAAGATTTTCCTAGCTCATCAGATGTCATTTTAACAGATGTCGAAATGCCATTCACTTCTTTGACAACGTCTTTTACCCCATGAACCAATCCACCCATATTTTTCATCATGATATTGAAACTTTCACCAAGTTTATTAATTTCTTTAATACTTTGTTTTTTGACTGTTAAATTTAAATACCCATCTTTTGCTTTTTCCATTTTTTCAACAACTTCCTTTAGTTGTTTTACGATGCCATTTGTTACAACCAATGAAAACAATAGCCCTAAAACAGCAAAAACAAGGATCGCTATAGACGTCTTATTGAATATATCCTTTGCCGGTGCCATGAATTGATCTTCCGGCACAACAGTTGCGAGAGACCAATTACCAATGCCTTCGTATAGGATTATATTTCTTTGCCCCGCTTCATTAAAAAAGTAACCACTATCCTTTTCACCATCAGTCATTTTTAGCCCAATATCATACAAGGCTTGGTTCTCTTTATTCATAACGGTATCAATAAATCTAATATTTTCTTCTGGGTGTGCTAAATATATACCCATTTCATCCGTTAAGAAACTATAACCTTCATTTCCTAAGGAATTATCTGTTACAATCTTATTGATTACTTCAAAATCTAGCATTAACGCTAAAACCGCTCTATTGTTTCCCTTGACGCTAATTGGAATAGCGTATATTAAAACATTACCTTGCATATTTTCAACGATCTGTACATCAGACCAAATGGCTTCTTCACTAGCAATTGAGTCTAGAAAAAATTTGTTTCCATAAAAATAATTTGATTCAAGTTTTCCGTCTAAACTATCCGTAATGACTGTACCATCTTTATTTATTAATACAATACCTTTACTAACGTCACTAATACTTTCATAAAAACTATTAATCACCCGTGTAATCTTAGGTTCATAATTCTTTGTTGTAGAATCAACAGTTTCGATATAATCAACTAAAGCTGCATTTGTTCCAAAGACACCACCAATTGTTTCAAAATCATTCATTCGATTATTGACTTCACCTACAATAGAAGTATTCATCATTTCTAACTTATCAACAATCTGATTTTCTAGTATTTCTTCACTTTTTTTGTATGAATAAAGTCCAACGGCACTCGCAGGTATAATAATTAATATTAAAAAATATAGTGTTAACTTAACTCTTAAGCTCATAGAAGTCTCCTTAATATATTATTTTGTAATTTATATTGCTTCATTGATTATTTCTTTTTTAATTTCCCCAAGATTTCCTTTTCCTATCACTCCTCCTTGAATTCACTTTATCCTTTTAATGATTATATAATAAATATTTACTCATTTGAATAAATCTTTCAAGAAATTTTACTATGTTTTTACATCCGATGGAGAAGTCAACCATCGTTCTCCTAAAAAACGGATGCCAAAAGCGCCTAAAGGGGCTGTAATGATTATTGATAAAACGGCAATCGCTAAAATCACTTCCCCTGATTTCACACCATAAGCCAAGGGTACAGCGCCAATAGCCGCCTGAACTGTAGCCTTCGGCGTATAAGCAACGACACAAAATAGTCTTTCTTTAAAATCAAGCTCAGATCCTATTAGTGAAATAAGCACACCAATACTTCTGGCAATTAAACCCACAAAAATAATAATTAAACCAAAAAAACCAGCTTCTAAAGCCACATGTACATTTACTTCTGCACCTACAAGAACAAATAATAGAAGTTCTGCAAAAACCCAAATCCCATTAAATTTTTTAGCCAATCTTCTACCAAGGACACCGTACTTTTCCATAATTATAAATCCAATGGTCATCACACCAATTAAAGAGGCAAAATTAATTGGACCTTTGATAACATCTTCAATTAATGTTAAGAGTATCCCAGCACTGATGAGTAATAATACTTTTTTGGTGTCACGCATATGCAATCTTTTAAATAAATCTATTAGCAATAAACCTGTTAATATACCTATAATTACACCTAAAATAATAGAAACAGGAATATTTAATATTTTCATTGCAACATTAACGTTTTGTCCACCATAAAAACCAAGAAAAGTGGAGAATATGGTAATAGCAATAACATCATCTATTGAAGCCCCTGCTAAAACTAATGTGGGTATGCCTTTTAATTTGCCTTTCCCCTGTTCAATTAATACAAGCATGGATGGTACAACAACTGCTGGGGAAACAGCTGCGACGATAAAAGCCAACATACCTGCTTCAATTTTCGATATGCCAAGTAAATAACTGGCAACAAACAAAATGGTAAAGCCTTCAAAAATGCCTGGTATAAAACTCATTTTTATTACTGGTAAGCCTACTTTCATAAGTGTATCTTTATTCAACCCTAGTCCTGCGCGAATAAGTATTATAATCAAAGCTATTTTTCTTAAATCTGCTGAAACAGCTAATACTTCTGGACTGATTAAATTAAGACCATAAGGTCCAATAATAATACCTAATATTAACATGCCTAAAAGACCTGGTAAACTGATCTTATCAAATGCTTTATTCAAGACCAAACCAAAAATAATAATAACAGCTAAACTTAGTAACATTTTTTTCTCCTTATCATTCTTCCTTTTTATATATTGTAACACAATTCTAAATTTTAATTAATCTCTAATGCTATTAATTCCATTTATGTTATAATTTACACAGGAGGGATAAAATGTTAAAAGTCAGAAACTTAACGAAAAAATATAAGAATTTTGTAGCCGTTAATAATATTTCTTTTACAATCAATACAGGTGAAATAGTTGGTTTATTAGGACCCAATGGTGCTGGTAAATCGACTACAATTAAATCTATTATAGGGTTATTAAAAATAGATACGGGGCAAATACTAATCAATAACAAAGAACATACGTCTATCGATGCTAAAAAGGATTTTGCTTATATTCCTGAATTTCCACAACTATACAATCAATTATCAATATGGGAACACATTCAATTTATTGCACAAGCCTATAGTATTGATAATTATGAAGCAACAGCCTTAGATTTTTTAGAAAGGTTTGATTTATTAGACAAGAAAGATGAATTAACCACTGAGCTTTCAAAGGGCATGAAACAAAAATTATCAATCATTTGTAATTTGATTATTGATCCAAAAATTTATTTTTTTGATGAGCCAATGATTGGTTTAGATCCAAAGGCCATTAGGACTTTAAAAAATCTT
>Ga0209414_1000065_pt1 | contig 43397 bp, 58 predicted proteins | sample LakVidmifraction_4_FD_181154 | JGI IMG/M metagenome (GOLD analysis project Ga0209414, IMG submission 181154) | Hypersaline microbial communities from Lake Vida, Antarctica - Brine Hole Two &gt;0.2 micron (SPAdes) (version 2) | ecosystem: Environmental > Aquatic > Non-marine Saline and Alkaline >...
ATAAGGCTCCTTACTGCCCCCATACCCTGATATACCCTACCTCTTACCCCCCTTAACCCTGTTGGTGACGCTCTCCACTCCCTTACCGATTTGCCTTAATCCGGCGTAAGCCCAAGGCAGGGTCAGCAGTGCACCGAGAATCATTACGTCAGGTACTTCAACCACAAATACATAAGCAAGAGCAGCAAAAAGGGATATCCAACTTTGGCCAGGGCGAGTGCGCCTAACAAATACGTCTTCAGCCCTATCGCCAGCCTGGATCGTTTCTTGGGTGGTTCTATGCTGGGCTTGTTCATCTTCCAGTTCAATCCTTTTCATTTCCTGGATGTGGTGCCGGATACTATCCTGCTCCTTGAATGCCAGCTCCCTTAACTTAACCATCGTCTCAGGGTTTGTTGTGAGCTCCTGGAAAGCCTTTGTAGGATCATCGGTGCCAGTGGCCCCACTCACTAGGGATATACCTGCTGCGACTGCCCCTGGGACGTTCCCAGTGAGCAATGAACCTATCAGAGCAGTACCACTGCCAGCATTAGACTTAATCCATCCGCCCACATCAGACCAGTTCATGATTCAACCTTTTCATAGGTTATATCGAAAATGTCAGGCTTGCAGGGATAGAACTCGCCCTGAACACCCTGAATAATAAAATCATCGGGCGATGCGGTAAGGGTTCCTTCAAGCGTGTCTATCGCAATTTTTGGAGGCGAGTATTTTTTGCTCCCACAATCGCCGAATTCTTCGGGGCCGTGGTATCTCGCGGAACGGCTTCCCGACTTTAATATCCAATCGATAATGGTCGTGGCGCATTTCGCGGTTCCATCCCACTGCCTCGCCTCAATCACTACCGGCTTCTTTCTGAATTTCATCAGTTATCCTCCGCGGCCAGCTTCAGGTTACCAGCTATCCGCCTGGCCCAACCCTTACCATAATAGTTCCAGGTACGGACCTGAGTCATGAAGGTTAACCGTTCTGACAGGAACCTGAGCAACAGATCGTTTAACTCAGTGCACTTAACCGAGGCCATTGTATTAGGTCCGATGATACCATCGTCCTTAGCCCCTACCGCACGTTGGACCATCCGGTTGGCGTGATACATACCATGATTGATAGCAGCATCGAATAGCTGATACCGGATAGCCATACGTTCCAGGGGTAGCTTATCCCACCACTCTTCACGGTATATCTCTTTAGCCTGGGCCTTGGTCAGGTTCTTTATATCCAGGTGGGGGTAACTCATAGCACTGATACCATAGCGAGTGCCTTTATTCTCCCCCAAACCTATCCGGCCTGATGTCCAGTTACCCCTATCACCAGGATGATTCTGGAAAGCCCCTTCATGTTCGAAGATCCGATCGAATGATGTATCAAAGCTCATTGTCTTCTCTCCTCTTTTCAAGGTCTTTACTTGTCAGGCCTGGTATCTTACGAATCAGGCAGAGTTCCATTAAGAACAGAGCACGTCCACCCATGTGACCAGCTATAGCCACTAGAGCTCCAGTCATATATATCGACAGCTCTAATTCAAGACAGACGTATATGGTAATGACCCCAACGAACCCACTGATGGACCACTCCCCTACCAGCTCAGCTATTGAGAACCTGATAGGGTGATTGTGCTTGACCCTTGAGATGTAATTCACGGTGCCTCCCCAGAGAGCCAGGACAACAAACCACAAATATCCATAATGGCCCTCAGCTACTCTGTCAATAAAGTTTTGAATAGGATCCGGCATGCTATCCCCCGATCGTGATGTTGATTTGTGGTACAACCTCACCGAGATCCACCGCTCTGATCTTTTTATATCTCTTGGCATCCAGTAGGTAACGGATCAGCTTATCATCCCCCATTCGGGCATTGGTATAAGCAGTCTCCTCCAACCTATCAGTGGAATCCTCCAGGGCATCCGTATACATCTCAAGGAAACCTTCCTCAAGTTTCTTCTGCCTTAACCACAACCTTGTAAGACCAGATATAACGCAGGCTTTACGAATGGAGCCATGACGAGAAATCTCACTGAGGAACACTGCCTCCTGGTCTCGCTTAACTCCCCGCTTCTTAGCCATGGTTACTCCATTACTTGGTTACTTGGTTTTGACTCCAGGCCATTATCATTAACAGCAGATTGAAGTGCCTTACGATAAGAGGAGTGTTGGGATACTACTTCACCATCAACCACTACCTCGTAAAAGCCCTTCTGGACTACCTGGACATCGGCCAGTGCCATTAGGGGAAACAGAAGTAAGACCAAGATTCTCATATCAACCTCATGAAAAAGCCCCAGGCCGTAAAGCCCAGAGCTGAGAAGTAACCCCGGTTCACTTAGTCTTGATTACCAGAGAGTGTTTGCATCGTAACTCAAATATATACTCAATTCCGGGCGTTGTCCATGATTACACTTAATGCCCCTCGAAGCATATCTTCCCCTCGTTTAACCACAACCTTACTCATGTGCTGAGAACAATCAAGATGATACCTAACCGCACGGTACGATTTCTTCCTCAGATAATAGATATAAACAGCATCCATCTCCGTCGGATAGTTCATGAATACATTCCTCCAAGCCTTATCAACCCAAAGCACTGCCTCAGTATCCATAGTGCTTGATGAAGCAAGAACAGCAGCACCCTCTAGCATAATCCTGTATTCAATACCAAAAGGCTTAAACCCACAATCTCTCCTGATCTCAGCCTCATCCAACCTATCTTTCCACTTGATCCATGCCCTGACCAGCAGCTCAATGTCCATTATCTAAACCCATTCAATTTACCGGCGTGTGAATAAGCCATGCTCCACATCTTCCGTCGCTCAGTGGTGTATGGTTTAACAAATGGACTTACTCTCCAATAAGACTGACCAGTCGGAGAGTATCGAGCTTTGAATATGTGTGGCTTAATCATCTCCCATCTCCATGTCCATTAGCGTATGGTGTTTAAACTTCTCGATACACCATAGAACATCCTGTGAACTCATGTTAGTCGATGCCCTGGTGTCAATCACATTAGCAAAGTCTATCCCGATAACAATTACTTTACTATAACATCCCTTAGCCTGAGTCAGAATGTGGTCAGGACTAAGAGCAACATTACCGATGTAACTAATCTCGGGTTTCACACTGTTCTCAATAGCCTTGATCAATACCGATGTACATTCCTGGCACTGGATAGCATTATCACAATCAGAGCAACCCCTTTTCCATTCCTGGATCATGTCATAAATATTCATTGAATCATCCCCATAAACCAAACAGCTGATGGTTCCCCTGTCTGAGCAAGAAGTGTAATCCCAACGAATCCAATAGCACCAGCGTAAGCCAAATAAAGAAATAATCTCATGTTAATTCTCCCAGATAACTCCAGTATACCATAAGTTAGTCTCTCCAGCCAAAGGGGAGAACAGAGCCCGCAGGGCGTAGTGTTCCCCGTCCCATATATTATTACCCCCCCTTAGGGGGTTAATAGATATGAATTCTAAGGCGCGCGCGTATAGGATTAATGCCCTTATAACAATACCCGTTATTGATACAGATGTCGTTCCCGCTTTGTTATCACTTTGTCCCCCCGGTATTGACCAGCAACCCGTTTAGCCAGACCCAGGGATACAGCACACTCAGTGGACAGCTCCTTGGGCGTAGCCTCAGGGTTATCAGTCAGGTAGTTGATACAGCGCTTGTGAGCTACCATAGTGACTGTTTCTACCTGAGCCTTAGAATAGCCGGTGTGGCTCATCAGCTTTTCAGTGTCAGCCCCAGGATACTTAGTCATGTAGGATTCGATTCGGGATACAACCTTAGTCCAGGTAGGCTTGCTGTCGTCCTGGGCTTCCTTCTCCCCTTTCCAATCCGCTTCCTTATCCCAGTCACTCTTAAGCAAGAAAGGCAATACCATGTTTTCGATAATCCTGATCATCGTTACCCCCTTGTCATCCGATAGCTGTTTCATGTAAGAGTGGAACTCAATCGGCACGTTGATAAGTTTAGATTCACTCATGACTCATATCCATTTGAAATACCTAAAATCTCTTTGCATAGAAGGTTGAACTGCTGGGGCGTTCTTAACTATCTCAATTCTATAACCATAGTATTTCAGGAATCGACGGAAGGTTAAAAGGTGTGGGCGCTTCACTGGGTTATTACGCCAGTTGTAGACAGTGGAGACAGAGTTACCTGACCCCTCTGCTATATCCGTTGCACAACCCAATTGCAATTGCCTGATAACCTGTGCGAGTGCTTCACTAGTCTTCATCACGTATTTCCTTCATGGCTCGTCTTACTTGTGCGAGTGTAAACCGGGATCTCATTGCTATTTTCTCAGGGTCTTCAGTTTCCCCCATTAATCCCCGGATGGATCTTACAAGTGCTGCCCAGGATTGTTTCTGTCGGTTCTTCTGGTTAGGGTACACCTTCCTGATCTGATCCCAGTCCAGATCAATGATGCCTAATTCCTCCCCCTGACCCCCGGCCATTAATACCAGGGCAGATAGCAGTCCTTGTTGTGAAACCCTTTTTCTTTTAGCCAGGTTCCGGAGGGTGTCCAATGATCCCTTCCGTATGCCTACCATGTGTTGAGCCATTACCTATTTCTCCCTATTAACCATTCCCAGATTGTGTTCTCAGGTACCCCCTCCAACTCGAATAACAAATCCTTTATTTTGCCAGGAACTAGACCCCCATGGTCGTACAATATTTGGGCAGCCTTAACCACCTTATCAGATACCTTAGAGCCAGGGTGATACTGGCCTTTCCGCTGTAGTGATAGGCCCAGTGTCTGAGCCCTTTTATAAATAGCATTCTCCGATATGCCACACTGCTTAGACATCTGCTTAGCCGATAACTTCCCGGCTTCTTCACTAATAAGCCTGTTTATTGGGTTTATCACAATGGTTCTCCCCGTCAGTGATAGCGCCCATCTAACCACATCAGGACCCTCAATGTAAATCCTTAGCACATTAATACTAAGGGAATAATTCAGGGGGTAGTTTACAGGAGCCACTGCAATGTTTTAAGATGCGTACCTCAACCAGGGAATTACCATGAAAAAAGTTACTGATATTAAGCAACTAATAGGGGCATTGAACAAGGACCAAAATGTGTACTTAATGTTCTGTGGTGAACCGGTGATTTTTACCAAACAGTTCTGGATGTCCTGCCCCTTAATAAGGATAATCAAGTACCTGTTCGAAGAACAAATATACCTGGAGGAATGAATGGACATCGTAACTATCAGTCAGATTGCGGAGAAGCTGGGGGTCAGTTATCACGTAGCTAGGAACCGTCTTCGACGTAATACCGAAGCTAAGATTCATCGAATTAAACTGGGCCATACAGTAGTCTACGACCGGAAAGTCCTAGAGGTACTTCAATGCGAGAAGTAGACTTCCTCCAAAAAGTATGGGGGAGAGTCTGCGAACCTGGTGATTATGTTTTCCTTTCTATCAAGCACCCGCGCTGGAAGGACTTCTACTTCAAGTATGATTCCCAGATTAAAGGCCGTGTGCGGGATTGGTTACGCCAGCACAACCCCAAAGAAATGGACGTGTACTTCTGCCCCCTTCCCTTCAGGAAACCGGAGAGACTGGCGAAGTATGTGAAGCCCGTAAACATTCTATGGTCCGATGTGGACGATGGGGAACCGGAGAAGTTAAGACCAACAGTATTATGGGAATCAAGCCCTGGTAGATATCACGCCCTTTGGTTTATTAAAGAAAGGATGAATGCTGAGGATGCTTCCCAACTTAATAGGTCCCTGACATATTACCTGGGGGCGGATAAAGGGGGTTGGGATTTATCGCAGGTTCTTAGGATACCTGGGACCTACAACCACAAATACAAATCGAAGCCCCAGGTGAAGCTGATACACTGGGACACAAAGGAGCTGACGGCTGCCAGGATAGCCCAGAAGGTTAAACACTCAGTAACCCCCCAGGTTAAAATAGAGGATGCTGACGCTGCTCAGATCTTGGAAGGATACAGCCTATCCAAAGGAGTACTGGCGTTACTGACAGGACCTGCTGAGGAAGGACGGAGGTCTGATGTTATATGGTACCTGGAGAATAAGCTTAATGAAGTGGGGATGTCCCCCAATGAGATTATCCAAGTTATCAAAAGCAGTGACTGGAATAAGTACGCCGGTCGTGCTGATGAAGATCATCGGTTAAGGACTGAGCTGAGTAAAGTAATTGAAAAGCAGGTTGAGAAACCAAAGCCTAAGAAAGCCCGAGTGGATGAACAGGGTCTCAGGATTGAAAGCTTTGCTGAGGTAATGGGTAATCTGCAATGTAATCCAGGTTGGCAGGTACCGGGATTCTGGATGCGCAGATCACATGGTATTGTGGCGGGGGAACCCAAGTCCTTTAAATCCACACTGATCATGGATCTGGGGTTATCAATTGCAAGTGGTGCTCCCTTTCTAGGTAAGTATCCGGTGGATGATACTGGCCCCGTCCTTTATATACAGAATGAAAACGCCCACTGGATAATGAAAGACCGATTCGAGAAGATGCTGGTCAATAAAGGATTAGTGGGGAAGATCAGCATAACCGATAAAGAAAGTCTGACAGTGGAATGGCCCCCAGAGATCCCCTTCTATATGGTTAACCAGCAAAGCTTTATGCTGAGTAATAAGGAAGACTGCGATTTCCTGGAAGAAACAATCAAGAAAATGAAACCCGAGTTAGTTATACTTGACCCCCTATATCTGATGTTCGATGGTGATATAGGTTCTGCCCAAGATCTGTTCCCCATTCTGCAATTCCTGTTATACCTCAAGAACACTTATAACTGTGGTATCTGCGTTGTTCACCACTATAACAAGTCAGGTGAATCTAAGCGGGGGGGACAAAGGATGCTGGGATCTACCACACTACATGGTTGGATTGAATCAGCCTGGTATCTACAGTCATTACCCAACGATGAAAGTGAGGAAGCTGAGATAACAATGGAGAGAGAATTCCGGGGGGCAGGATTACACCAGAAGCTAGACTTAAGGATAAGTATGGGCGAGATGGGTGTGGCTGAATATAATGTGGATGTGGTAGATCATACCCCCAGGGAAGCGGGGGATACTAAACGGTCTAAGCCTGATACAATGATTCATGATATGTCCGCCGTTATTAATTCCAGGAAAGGAGTAAACGAAGCTTATATAGGAAACAACACCGGATACAACCGAAAGCAAGTAAGGGAGACAATTGATATTATGATTGAAAAAGGTTTATGTTACCGACAGGATGGGAAGATTCACAGTAGGAGCGCAGCATGATTATACTGGAAGGGGCGGATAACTCAGGGAAGTCCACACTGGGTAAGAAACTGGCCAAGAAATTCCATTTGCCTTTAGTGCACTCCAGTAGGCCTAAGGGTAACCTATTACCCCTGGAGATTCTGAGCCATAGCAATAACCAGTTAAAGCCATCTAAGACTATCCAGGACCGGGTCTATGCTATATCCGAATATGTGTATGGCCATGTAATCCGGGGAAAAACTGATCTGGGAGCGCATCATGCAATAGCCCTGGAGGATCTTTACTCAAGAGACCACCTGATTATCTACTGCCGTCCTAATCTGAAGACCATCCTTAAAAATGTGGGCAGGGAACAGATGGAAGGGGTAATAGATAATCACCCGGAACTGGTCAATGAATATGATGAACTGATGGTAGACATTGGTCGGTATTCTAACAACAAGGTTGTTAGGTATGACTATGAGTTAGACCCTATAAACTATGTTTATGAAAGGGTAGCTGATCATCTCTCCAAACTGTATTCACAAGAAAGCAGTATTCATTTCTTAACGAGGATTAAACATGCATAAGCAAGTCGAGCAATTCAACCAAGAAATCCTGAAGATTGAACCACGCGAAGTGGGCCTGATGGGTGAACAAGAATTCAGGTTATCCATGCAGCAGCTCAGGGAAGAAATATCTGAGATAGAAGATGCTTATGCCGAGGGGGATTTAGTGGGGGTACTGGATGGCCTGATTGATCTGGATTACTTCCAAAAGGGTGTGGTTTATAAACATGGTATTAGTGCTGAGGTTTATAAGCTACTATTCGGTCAGGTACACCACTGCAACATGACAAAGAAAAAGGGGGTAAAAGAAACCAGGCAGGGGTTCGGTGATTCAGCTGATGCCATTAAACCCACAGGATGGATAGCACCAGAAACTAAAATACGGGACACTCTCAGGGCCATACGTTATGAATCTATTGAAGACACTACCCCTAGACATACAATATCAACTCCGGATGGAAGTGGTAACGGAACAGATTGAAATGTTCCAGGGGTACATAGCTGAGCACCCCCAGCACTCTGAGTATTATGAGTCAATTATAATACACCTCAATTCGATCCACGACATGTTGAAAGATAGACTGGATCAAATACTACTGGAGCAAGCTGAGTGCAACACACAAAACTAGAGGAACGATGGGCTGACTGGGTACAAGAACTGGCGTGCACTAAACCAGAAGCTTATGTCCAGATCAGAAAGATATTCAGGGATATTCAATGGGAAGTACCCTTTGAGGATTTCGATGGTTTATCCCTGAAACCCGAGAACCTGGGCTATGCTCCTAACGACAGTAAGATGCGACAGCTGAAGCGTAACTATCTGTCTATACCGGAATTGGAAAAGGCCAGGGATACACTGATCGACAGGGCCTCTAAGCAGCAGTCCTGTATCACTGCCCGGTTCGGTAATATGGAAAAGGAATCCCGTTCTCAGGGGTTCTGCATGCAGACCATCACATTGAACCACATTACCCGACCGGAAAAGGGTAAGCCTCAGTTTGTGGTCGAGTTATATTACCGTAGCACCGAGGTCGGACAGAAGTTCTTTGCTGACCTGATGTTTCTGGATGAAGTAATCTTTCCAATACTGCTTAAGGGATTACCCAGACCAGATGTAATCCGGTTTAAATTCTCAACCTTATACCTCAGTTCCATGTTTCTTCCTATCTTCTTCCAGATAGCTGATACCCGCGAAGCAATGGCTGCTATCCAGGCTGAGGATAATAAGTGGTTCACCCGCTGCGTAAGGATAGCAGTGGAGAAGTGGATGGTGGTAGAATGTGGGTATAACTACAGGACCCGGGCAAAGATGCATGATCTGTTCCGTAATTATGTTTATCCGAATCTTACCAAGTCGGATATCGCAGCCATAAAGGGGATGACCAAGAAATGAAAGCAATAAACCTGGAACACGCAATACTTAGAGTTAAAGAGTTAATGAAAAGTGATGGGGAACTGGTACACACTGAGAAGTGGCAGTCCCTGGATATTAAAGACAACCCCCAGGCTAAGATGGTTGAGGTATTACACACCAATCTTTCCTGTCCAATGTATCATGTTTCTAATGACGAACTGGTGGCCCTGGTTAAACCTAACATGCCTTGGGCTGAAGATCACTTCCAGGAAAGGATATGTGGCTATGGTATTAACCCCGGAAAGGAGTGGAGAAACTGGCCTTGGGGAGCATACGCGGATTTACACCGGGAAGATAAAGTATTCAACCACAATTACATGGAAAGGTACTGGCCTAAAATGTCTGGTCTTGTTAATGTCCCCACACTGGATGCGGGGGATTTCCTTTCTAAAACTTCAGGACATGAGGCTGAGGATACATTAGATGGGATCAGGGGTAGCTACGGGGACCTGAGCGACCTGATAAATTTATTAGCTGATGAACCCCTCACACGCCAGGCCTATCTGCCTGTGTGGTTCCCTGAGGACACTGGGGCTCAGAACACTGGCCGGAAGCCTTGCACACTGGGCTATCACTTTATCATGCGCAATGGAAAACTGGATATAACCTACTACATCCGGTCTTGTGATTTATTCCGGCACTTCCAGGATGATGTCTACCTGACTGTCAGACTGGCCCAGCATGTCCTGGAACAGTGCTTCATGAAAAACCATCAGGTCTGGGGAAAAGTAACCCTGGGAACCTTTAACATGCACATCACCAGTCTCCACATGTTTGTGAGTGATTACCAGGTCATGTTTAAGGAGAATCCAAAGTGCGTATAAGCCGAAACCAGATGCTGATGCTTTGGGCCCATATCTCAGCTGCCAGGGGTACATGCAACAGATTAAAAGTGGGGGCAGTGATAGCCATGGAATCACGCCCTATCTCAGCAGGTTATAATGGGGCTCCATCTGGGATGCCCCATTGTGATTCCAGCTGCAATGAGGATAACCCCTGTCTTAATACTGACCACGCTGAAGACAATGCCATTAAGTGGGCCAGGGCATTCGGGATAGATCCCAGAGGATCCACACTCTATGTTACCCATAGCCCCTGCAATTTGTGTGCTGACAAGATAATTCAAGCAGGTATAGCACGAGTGGTTTATGATAACGAATACAGGGATAATAGACCCCTGGGTAAATTAATGATGGCAGATGTGGAGGTGGATCAGTGTCGAATAAACCCTGTAATAATTGCGATCTTGCAAAATTTGCTAATCATACTTGCATCCAAGGAATAGGGCTTAAAAAATCGAAGATAATGATTGTGGGGGATAACCCCAATTACTTCGAAGATAATAAGGGCGACTATGGGCATGGTAATACCCACACCTTATTGCTGGATCTGCTCAGGGTATCAGGACTGAGCCTGGATGATTGCTATTACACCCCGGCGGTTAAATGCCGTAAACCAGAAAAGGGTAAGGTATCAGCCACACAACTCAAGGAATGTAAAGTATACCTCCAGGAAGAACTGGAACAAGTGCAACCGGAGTGGGTTATCACTTTAGGCTCCACTGCTTTAAAAGCCTTAACCAATAAGGCTAAGATCACTGAGATACACGGCACTCAGATACCCCACAAGATGGGGTTCACTGTTCTCCCCACTTTCCACCCCTCTATGTCCCTCAGAGATCCCCGGTTCATCGACCGGATTAATACTGACTTTCGACGGTTCGGGAAAATAATCAAGGGGGAAGCATTAACTAAACACACATTGAACCTAACACGGGTTACTACCCCCAGTGGATTGCTGGATGTAATCTCAGCAGTTAAAAGATCCAGGGCAGTAGCTTACGATCTGGAAACCAATGGTCTGCAAATGAGGTTAAGAACTTCAGCTATCGGCCAGACTATCATTGCCACATTCCGACAGGAGTTTGTGGTTGATCATGAAAACTTCTCCCATTCTGAAATGGAAAAGTTTCACCACAGACTGGCCCATACACTAAAGGGGAAAGTGGTTATAGCCCAGAATGGCAAGTTCGATAACCTCTGGCTTCATTACATGTATGGGGTCAGGTTCCCAATGACCTTCGATACAATGCTGGCATCACATCTGCTAGATGAGAATTCCCCCAATGGACTTAAGACTAACGCCAGGACCATACTTGATATGGAAGACTGGGAGGTTAGCCTGGACATTAAGAAAGGGATAGTGGAACCCAAGAAGACCCAGATAGCTGATGCTAAAAGGGAACTGAAAGCCTCAGGGCTTATTGGTCAGTTACTAGATTACGCAGTGGCTAATTGGATAGAGGAAGAAATAGAAAGAAACAAACAGCGCCGGGCTGAATACGCAGCCTGGGATGGATATGCCACTATCCGGCTTTATAAGTACTTTAAGAATAAGCTGTCCGAAGACCCCGACCTGGAAAAGCTATTCAACCGGATGGTAATGCCCGTTGCTATTACCTATGAGCAAGTGGAGATTAACGGGGTACATGTAGACCTGGAAAGGATGCGGGAAAGTGAGGTCATCCTGGTCAGCAGAATTAAGCGAATATCCCGATCCCTTAACCGGATGGCCAGACCCTATCTGGAGGATGTGGATGCTATGAACTGGAACAGCGCAGTTCATTTAAACAAGCTGTTATTCGGAAGCATGGATCTGGTACCTGCTGGACTGACTGAGAAAGGTGCACCATCCACAGCTGAGGATAACCTGGTCAAAATGAAAGACCAGCATAAGATAGTATCTAAGCTGTTGGAATACCGAGGGGCATTTAAACAGTGGTCATCATTTATAGTGGGCTGGCAGAAAAGGATGATAGATGGTCAGCTGTTCCCCTCATTCAAAGTGGCGGGGACAGTAACCGGCAGGCCATCCTGTTCTAACCCTAACCTTCAGCAGGTACCCAGGGATCCATTCATAAGGAGCCTTATAGGAGCCCCAGAGGGTTATGTATTCTTTGAGGTAGATTACTCCCAGGTAGAACTGCGTGTGGCTGCTGTAGCTGCCAATGAGACCCACATGCTCCAGATATTCCGCAGTGGGGGGGACATACACGAATCCACTTACCAGATGGTCATGGGTATCAGCACTGAGGAAGCAGTGGCCCACATAATGGATCCGGCCAAACGGAAGACCCAGCTCAAGGAAGAACGTAAGAAAGCCAAGGCTATTAACTTCGGCTTTATATATGGAATGGGTTGGAGGAAGTTCCGTGAATACGCTGAGGCACAATATGGACTGGTAGTATCTGATGCCCAGGCCAAGGCTATGCGGGTCAGGTTCTTTGAAACATACCCAGGACTGGTAGAGTGGCATAGACGTCAACGTCGTATAGTCCGGAACATGGGACAGGTCAGAACACTCACTGGGCGAGTACGTCATCTGCCCCAAATCAATTCACCAGATCAGGGGCTGGCAGCTGAAGCAGAAAGGAATGCTATCAATTCCCCCATCCAGGGTTTCGCAGCTGAGATGATACTGATGGCCCTAGTGGAGGTCAATGATTACTTCCAGAATGATATAGTGAAGCTGGGGGGAACAGTGCACGATGCCATGGTCGGGATAGTGAAGACAGAACACGCACTGGCAGCAATGGCCAGAGTAAAGGCTATTATGGAATCCTCTAAGCTGATGAAAGAATTCGAGATAGATTTACCCCTGCCCATCCTGGCAGATGTAACCCTGGGCAACTGGGGTGTCGGTAAGGAATACGATGGTTCTGAGTTACCTGATCCACTGGAGCTAAAACATGCAGCATAAATCCACATACATGCTGGAGAAAGAAACCAGCAAGGCTTTTAAAATAAACAGCCCGGGGGGCAAGAAAATATTCCTTAGTATGGGATGTGTAGTTATTACGAGGAAACAATATGAAAGATATAAGGTTGCCACCGAGGAGAGTGTGGTATCTACACCACGCAGAAAGCGAGTCAGTAATAAAGACCCACAATAAGAAGCTGGCTATCAAGTGTTGCGACAAAGATGGTTGTGATATGATACGCAGTGAAACATACTATATACTCCTGGTGGAATATGGGCAAGCTGATATATAAAACATCACACAGCAAGACTAAGCTGGCTAGGCGTTGTTTAAAAGCCTACAAGTACAAATACATCCTGAAGCTAAAGAAACGATTAAAGGGCAGACCCCTGTTAGTGGGTAGCCTTGTTCATGAGTGTCTTGAATCCTATTTCCGCAACGGACATTACCTGCCAGTAATCAGGGAGTGGAAAGAAAAGGAATTCAAGAAAATGTTTAAGGAAGAACAGGCATTGAATCGGGACATCATGCCTTTAGTTAAAAGCCTGATGCGGGGATACATCAAAGACTGGAAGTCCCGCAATTGGAAAATGATCTGGGTAGAAAAGGAATTTGAAATAGAAATAGCCCCAGGTATAGTGCTTGTGGGTAAGATCGATGGTAAGGCTGAGGATGATAAGGGCCGACGCTGGTTAGTGGAGCACAAGACCTGTAAGAAAATGCCAGGGGAGGAAATGAGGCTTAACGACATCCAGATCCTGATATACGCAGGAATGCTTCCAGCAATGGATGAACCCCCAGTGTCTGGGGTTATCTGGGATTACGTCAGGACTAAGCTACCATCTAAACCTGAGCTGCTTAAGTCAGGTGCAATATCTACAAGGAAGAATATAGACACCACACCCGAGATATATCTCAGGGAGATTAAACGGCATGGTTTGGATCCACTGGGCTATGCTGATATACTGGCCGAACTGGAAACCCGGAGAGAATCCTTTTACCGGGAAGTCAAGCTACCAATTAAACAGGAGATGGTTCAAACAGCACTGGATGAATTGATAACCACTGCTCAAATGGTTAAGAGCCTGGAGGAGGGCTACGAAAAAACGGGTAAGGACTGGTTTGTAAGAAACCTGACCAGGGACTGCTCGTGGTGTGACTACCAGTCTATTTGTCATGCCGAATTCCGGGGGGATGATACCGAGTATCTACTTAAACATGATTATGTGAGGAAGGAAGATGAAAAAGGTAGCAAAGACAAAGAGTACAATATTGAACAAGGCTAAGCCTATCCAAGAACAGAACCTGGGGATGGCAGCTTTGTTCTATGGCAGGAGTGGAACCGGTAAGACCACATTGTCCGGATCCTTCCCAAAGAAAATGCTGGTGATAGACGTGGGGGAGAAAGGAACAGACTCACTGGCTAACCTGAGTGGTGTGGATGTAATTCAAATCGACACCTGGACAGAATTCGAAGAGTTATACTGGGAGCTGTCTGATACAGACCACGGATACAGCACAATAAGCATCGATGCAATCCACTCCCTCCAGGTACTGGCCATAAGGGAAGCAAAGGAACTGGCCAATAAAAAAGCTGATGATCAAACCAGTCAGAAAGACTTTGGCCAGGCCAGTGGTCTTTTGAATATCTGGTTAATGCATTATCGGGATTTGATAACCAGTGGGCTTCATGTTATATTCTTGGCCCATGACCGAGTTACCGAAGTAGACACTGATGATGATTCTGAAGTGATCATGCCTGAAGTAGGACCCCGGATGATGCCATCAGTAGCCTCTACCATATTGGGGGCAGTCAATGTGGTCGGTAATACATTCATTCGGGAAACCATAACCAAGTCCAGAAAGGCTGGAGAAAAGCCTATAAGGAAAGTGGAGTACTGTCTTCGGGTAGGACCACATGGGTATTATGCAACAAAGATACGCAGACCCAAAACATTTCCACTTCCGGAGTATATTGTTGATCCTTCCTATGATAAATTGAGTGATGTGATTCAGGGGAAAGGCAACAAGCCTACTGGAACACCCAAACGTAACATTCGCAGAAATTCGGAGAAATAGATTATGGTTCGCAAGACACGTAAGTCCACAGGTATCAAGGTTGACTTCACTGGGGTAGAATCCTCCGGTAAACTGGAAGCTGGTCGTCAAGTGGTAACAGTCGACGGGGCTCCCGAACTGAAAACTTCTGAGAACAGTGGTAACGATTACATCAACTGGAAGATGAAAGGTAGTGGGGGTTCTGTCTACCACACCACTTCACTTCAACCACAGGCACTCTGGAATCTTCGTAACCTATTGGAAGCGATGGGTATGGAAGTCCCGGAAGGACCACTCGAACTTGAACTGGCTGATTACGATGGTATGGAGCTTGGTGCTGAAATTGACCATGAAACATATCAGGGTAAGAAGAAGCCGGTAATCATCGACCTGTTCCCCGCCAGTGAATTGGATGATGAATCTGAAGGTGAAGAAGAGCCAGAAGAAGAATCCGATGAACTGACCCTGGCCGACCTGAATGCCATGAGCAAAGAAGAACTGCTCGAACTGGCTGAAGAAGAAGATATCAAAGTCCTGGCCCGTGTTAAAAAGAACGAGGCTAAGCTTCGTGAGTTCCTGGCTGATAAACTGGAACTGACCGAAGAGGAAGAAGAGGAGGAGCCTGAAGAAGAAGCCCCTGCTCGGAAATCCCGTCGTAAGACTGGAACCAAAGAAATGGTTAAAGGTTCCAAGGTAACATTCGACGACGACGGCGACACAATCGATGGCACTGTTAAATCAGTTAATAAGGCTGATGGGTTCGCAGTGATCGATGTGGACGGCGAAGAATGGGAAGTAGAATTAGAGGACATCAAAGTAAAGTAAGCCTTCCCCTGGGCTAGACCTTCGGGTCGGTGGTCAGCTTTAGGGCTGGCCATTTTTTTATGGAAAATCTTCAAACTTTAATTTACAGCCCGCCAAGACCTTGATAGAATGGTTCCATAGTCAATAACCACACAGGGAATCACAAACATGAAAAACTTCAAAAAAGGTCAACTGGTCACTTACATCCAAAGCGTAGACGACCGGGGAACTTTCTTCTTCCGTCAAGCAGAGGTTATCAGCTGTGGCAACAAGGTAATGGCCCTGAGGGATACGGTAACCGGAGAAAATATGGGGAACCACTTTAGACCAACACTGGGAGGGGATTACGGGGGAACCTTCCCCCAGCTGTCAAACGAAGAAGCTGTCTCCACTGCCACTGAAATCGCCTACGTCTACACCGCTGACCAGGCGGGCCGGTTCCTGAAATCGATGAAGGAAGATCAGTACGGGAAAGCCTACACTGACTGCATGAGGGAAAAACTGGCTGAGCTGCATCCCCCGGAGATCCTGGAATACAACACCTGGATGGCCTCCCTGTAAATTTCTTCAAAGTTTCCATTTACAGCCCTCCGGGGCTTTGGTAAACTGATCGCGTACTCAATAACTCTGATAAGGAATACCGACATGACCACATTAAACGCCGCACAAGTGAAGCAGATCGCCAAGGAACTGAAAGTTAAAAACTGGTGGAACAAAAAACGGGCTGACCTGATCACCGAAATTGCTGACCTGAAAGGCTGGACTGGGGAAACCCCGGAAACTGTAGAATATCTCCTGGGGGGCGGGGAAATCAAGCAACTGCCTTATGGCCCTGAAGTGAAGCCTGAGATTCGCCACCAGGAATCAGCCGGCCAGGCTCGGAAGAAACCCACTAAGGTCACTAAGAAAACTGCTGACAAAGCTGAGAAAAAAACTGCCAAAAAAGTCACTGACGAAAACACTGTCACCCTGGCAGGAATATGTCTGGAACTGGGGGTCGAGGGACGGATAGCCCGCCGGAAACTGAGAACCTCAGATATAACCAAACCCGGCAAGCAATGGGAATGGGAACTGGGCAACGCAGATATCGATAAAGTCAAAACTTTACTGGGTACTAAGTAATGGCCAGGATCACTCGGAAATCCGTTGGTAAGTCTGAGCAATACCTTAGCCACAGGGAAACGGCTAAGGAATTGGGGGAGGGGGCAGACTGCGCAGTGAGGGCCGTCTCAGTGGCCTGCAGCAGACCTTACGAGGAGGTGCTGGAGGTTATGACCAGGATGGGGCGAAAGCCTCGTGGGGCTACTGAGACCGCCGTTATCAGGGACACTATAATCTCTATGGGGTATAACCCCGCAAACCTGGAGTGGAAGGGGATATCTGACAAGATCGAAAGTTACCCAGGGAATCACAAGAACAAGAAATATGTAACCACTCACCAGCCGGATAGATTTCCTGAGGTGTGGAAGGACGGGAAGACTTACTTATTCTTTGTTAGGGGGCATGTGCTCTGTGTTAAAGATGGAGTCAATCACGACTGGACTCGGGGAAGGTCCCTCAAGGTATTTATGATCTGGGAGATAAAATGAAGTTTAACCCTAAGCTAATTAGGGGAAAGGATGGGGGGGTCGAGATTCGGCTCTCCCTTTCTTTTACCCCCGAGGAAGCAAAGTCACTGGACAGAATACCCGATGACCCTGGTGTGGGGTTTCATAACCTGAGGGCTGAGGGGGACATCTATCAGAAGTCCGATTTCTATTTGTGCCAGCTGAGGATAATCACCAGTTGGATTGGCATGTGGTATGATGAAGATATCATGAGGGAACACGCACATCGGTTTAGATCACAACGGGAGGCCAAGATCAATGAAGCTGGACGTAGGAAAAAAGAAAGGGTTCGTAATAAGCGGAACCCCCAGTGAGCTGAGGAAATTATCCTTCTTGCCAGGGGTAACGTACCGCCGTAAAGAGGGGGTACTCCGAATGACTGAATCCATAGCCAGCTGGAGGGCGCTGAGGGACCTTCAGTTCGATAGCGTTGTAACCCCGGCGAGGGATAAATTAAACCAGCTTAGGGCTGACCACAGGAACCACAGGAAGGAGGTACGCAGGGCAGCTAGGAGGTTTAAGAGAACGGGGGAGACAGATATCCCCGTACCCCTCAAGACTATCCCCTATTCGCATCAGGTCAGGGCGTATGGGTTTGCCAGCAGTATCGACCACTCAGCACTGTTCATGGATCAGGGGACAGGTAAGACCCTGGTAGCCCTGTCCGTGTGTGGCAGGAGATATGAGGATCAGCAAACACTCAGGGTACTGGTGATATGTCCCAAGGCTGTTAAACCAGTATGGCCCAGGGAGCTCAGGAAGCATGCCGACTTCGACCACACCTGCTCAGTGGATAAACCCCCCGAAGGACCTGGTCTTCAATTCTGGGTTACTAATTACGACCGGGTGAAACGGGAGCTTCGTCGTTTGCGTAAGTGGAAACCCGACTTGGTTATCCTGGATGAATCTCACAAGATTAAGAATAGAAAGGCCGCCAGGAGTAAAGCGGTGATGGCATTGGGCGCCCAGGTTAAATATAAATTGATTCTGTCAGGTACCCCTTTCGGGAAATGTATCTCAGAGGTGTGGTCACAATTCAAATTCCTCAATAAGGATATCTTTGGATCTAATTACTCATTGTTCAAAGAAAGGTATCTTGTGATGGGGGGATACATGGGATACAGTGTAGAGGGATATAAGAATGAAGATGAGTTCGCTGACAAGATGCATTCAATAGCATTCAGGGTTAAGAAAGAGGAGTGCCTGGACTTACCCCCAGTATCATATCAAAAGCTTTATATTGATCCTGACCCTAAAACCAAGAAAATATATAAACAGTTCGAAGCTAAGTTATATGCCGAAATAGATAATTTCGAAATCAGTGTTAGTGGAGAAGCTCAGAAACAAATGAAGCTGAGGCAAATGTCTGGGGGATCTGTCAAGACTGATACCCAGGAAATGGCCCACATATCAAACCAGAAGATGACCACCCTGAAAGACTTCATGGAAGATAGGGTTAAAGAGAAGACCCTTATATTCTTTTCCTTCACACATGAAATCAAGATGGCATCCCAGATGCTTGACTCCCTGGGTATAAAATACCTAACACTCCAGGGGGCCACACCAGATAGTGATCGAGAAGTATTCGAGGATAGGTTCCAAGAAGATGAATCAGTGGGGGCGGCACTAATACAGATAGCTACTGGTGCTGAGGGCATGACACTTACTGCGGCTGATGTGGCTATATTCTTTTCCCCCTCCTTTTCTTATATAGGATATTCCCAGGCTAAAGATAGGTTTAACCGTATAGGGCAGTTAAGGCCCATGACAATCTTATTCATTATTATGAATGGGACCGTGGACGAAAGAGTAGTTGATGTTCTAGAATGCAACGGTCAACTCACTGACACATATCTCGAACAGAAACGAGACTACCGGATAAGGGAAAATATCATGGCTAAGCAAGAAGGTTATAAAGCATCTGATTTGGCAGCTGAATTGGAAATCTCCGCAGCTGATCTCCGCAAACACTTACGGGCCTTGAAAATCGAGAAGCCAGAAGCTGGCTGGGTATGGCCCAAGAAAACTGACGACGATCTGAAAGAGATCCGGACTTCACTTAAGGCCCGTATCAAGGAATTGGCAAGTAAGCCTGCCAAGACCAAGGCAGAAGTAACCCCTGCCAAGAAATCACGCAAGACAAAGGCTGTTGAAGAAACAGCTGAGGAGACTGCCCCAGTGGATGCCCCAAAGCCCAAGCGCAGCCGAGCCAAGAAGCCTGTCGCAGCCGAATAAAATACCGGGTTAGGCATCAGGATCTATTCTCCAGTGTGGTTCTATATGTGGATGGTAAGACTGTAGCAAAGACCACCACTGGGGATGTTAAAAAGGCTAAGGAGGAATTATTCCTTAACCATTTCCATTTTCCTAACCCGGAAAGATTTCAAGGTAAAAAGAAAAGGGGGCGCTAAGCTCCCTTTTTTTATGAGGCTAATATGACTGAAGCTGAGTTATTTCAAAAGTTAAAACGAGCCACACCCAAGTTCCACTGGCAGAGACACGAAGATAAGTTGGTGAGTGGAATACCCGATGCATCTTATGGTTACAAAAATCAGGGGGGATGGGTAGAACTAAAGACATATAACTGCTGGCCCAGGGATCCTGATAAGCCGCTTAAGTTTACAGACCTGAAACCCACTCAAGTTAACTGGGCAGTGGACAGGGGGAAAGCCCAGGGCAGCGTGTGGTTCCTGGTAACAGCTGGGATGGACTGGTTTCTGATAAGCTGGAGATACGCCAGGCAGTTGGGGGTACTGACCCGTAGCGAGCTCCTGGAAGCCTCTGACATCCATGGAAGTGGGGCCATCAGCAAAGATATTGTGGGGGTATTCCATAAGACTTAAAACTTTGTTAGTATAGCTAAAAGGAGTTAGCTATGACCCGAATAAACGTAGTACCCGAAAACACATTAACCGTTAAACACCTGGCGGGGGAATACCACGAAATATCTCGTGTCTTCCGTCTGGTGTTAAACTCGCTGCAACGTACATCCCCCGTTGTGATCCCTGACCAGTACACCCTGGGGGAGGGTCACGTCAAGTTTTTTTATAACAAGCTGGGTTACATCTCTGAGCGATACATACGTCTTGCTTTGGAAATGTCATACCGTGCTTGGTCTACTGGTCGTGTGACTACTGTTAATATGGACAACGTCCTGGGGATTGTCCAAGAAGCTCGTGACACCATTCCCCCTGAGTGGTGGGGGGAATACACACCCACACCTGAGGCCATCCTAATAAACATCGCACGGATTAAGGATCGGATGTGAAGACACTACTGTTCTTGCTATTTGTATTGTACTTTGAAATCGTTTATCAAGAGGAAGTTAATAATGAAATGTATTACCCTTTCGGAGATAGTGATTCGGGCCAGGAAGAAAGCCAGAAACAAGACTACCGTTAACAACAGGAAGTACCTACACTTTGTAGCCAGGTGTTGTAAGGACTGGGGGGAGCATGTGGCTATCTACGAAGACCAGCAGACCAGATACCTTACTGCTGAAGCTCTAGCACATAGACTGGGGTTATCCCCGGAGGCAGTAAAGCAGTCGATGGATACAATGCACAGAAGGAACCACTATGACGAAGAAAGAAGAGATAGCAGCTTGGAAGTTTAAGCTGGGAAGTAATCTTGGGTGGGCAGTGAAGGGTATGCTGGCCATATACAAAAATCAAACCCTCAAGGAGAAATCACAACAGGCCACACTGGAGAGCAATGGATTGGGGTTCACTAGTTATGATTCAGTCACTCTGACACAAATAGCAGAGCGTTACATTAAAACGGGGGGGTTATACCTGGGAGATAGGAAGGTTCTTTTATACAGGATGCCGAAATATGCATCACAATTACACAAGCAGTATGGGGAAAAGAAATGAAGCATGCATTTATAGACGTTGAAGCCTTTCGTTTGAAAAAGCCTTGGAAAGCTCCACTATGTAATGTGGCAGCAGTTATCTTTGACAGTGAGGCTAAAGTCCTTGCCTCAAATGATTATTATATCGACCCCAATAACTTCCCCACTTGGAGCCGTGTGGAAGATTCTACTATTACCTGGTGGAAGGGTCAGGCTAAGTATCAGGAATTGATAGACCGAATGGAGCATTGGGGAGATACCCCCTTAAGCGTAATGAAGCAGTTAAAGTTTTATTTGAATTCGGAGGAGGTTGAAGCATTCTGGTTTGCAGGACCACAGTACGACCAGATAATGCTGGAAGCTTACTTCGACAGCTTTGGGATTAAGTATCCTTGGAAGTATAACCAATGCAGGGACTTCAGGACAATCAGAAAGCAGCACCAGGGAATCATGGATAATATCCCCCCAAATGCCAATGCACATTTAGCACTGGACGACTGCTTATACGATGTGGGCAGACTGGCTGATATAACCCTAGCAACGGGTATCAGATGGTTCTGAGGTAAGCCTGAAGCAGTAAAGGGGGCCTGGGGTTATATTACCCTACCGCCCCCTTAATTTTGACCAGCTTAGCGGATCCTACAGCGCCACTCCAGTACTCCAGCCGGCAGCTTTATATGCGGATAGTACCTCCTCATCCTCAATATAAGCAACCCACCCTATTCGGGGGGTAATATTTACCCACTGAGTGCCATCCCAAATAACCACTCGATCCTCCCAGCCAACCCAGCCATTAACAGCTGTAGGACCCACAATGTATGTATCCCCACCCGAGGGGGTCAATGTATCTGGGTCAGATACGCCCCGATCCAGTATGGATAAGTGCATTCCAAACCGACCAAGTTTAAGCAGGTTACTATCCATACCCGCCTTCCAACCATTTTCTCCGTATTCCCAGCCCCAGAATAAACCTGAGCGGGGTTCTGTTTGTGCTGCCATATATTTCTCCTAAAGTGCAAATACAACCACACCAGTAAATGTGGCCTGCTCTGTTCTTTTAACGTACATTCTAGCGGCGGAGTCTCCGGCGTTCCAGTTAGCAACTCCCCATAAGTCTATGCCCGTTGGTTTGGTTTGGTTCCCCTGGGTATCAATCCCTTCTGCAAATAACCAGGAACCATCATCCGCGGATAAAGTAGAATCACTAAAAGAATTATCAGCGACGTTTCCATCCGTTAAGTTCCAAGTAGATTGACCTAAAGTTAAAACACCATCCCAAAGCACCTCCCACTTCCAGGCGTTGCTATCATAAATAATGGTATCAGGATCAACAGAATTAGATTGTCGTTCCGCGTAAACTCTAAGCACTTCTCCTGTAGTGCTATTTCTTGATAATATCCACATCCGTCTTACTTCATTATTTATCTGGGGCCACTTGTGCTGGCCATAGGCATCTATAATAGTTTTCAATGTTGTGTCTTCTGCTACATTACCTTCCTTAAAGCTTACAACCACTTCAAGTCCTTCGTTTGAATCTATGTCCGCGATAATATCCGCGATGGGAGCTGACATATCCACTGCGTCTAATACATCCCTGGAGAAAGCACTGTCAACAATAATTTCGTCAGAGAAGTATTCATCAGTCCCAAATAATATAGATACCCTATAGTAATAAATTACACCTATAGCTATTGTGCTGTCGCTATAGGTTGTGACTTCTCCACTGATAGTTGCAAGAATTGCAGGGGGAGACGCGACGTCTATAGTGGCAGTATCCCTGTAAACCCGCTGCTCTGTTGCTCCATAATTAAAAGTAAACCAATTTAGTGTAATGTTAGCCATTATCAATCACTCCCCATTTGCATTCCATATAAACTAGAAGCCCACGTATCAAGCTGCTGTCTTTCACTTAAGGTCAATTCCCTATCAAATACAAGTGCTTCATATATTATACCTATATATGAAGAATTGCCCCCGGAATATCCCCCGATAAAGTTATCCGTATTACTTAGATAATTATTTCCTGCCACTATAGGGGCAGATGTTCCATTATAATAAACCTCTACTTCACTTTCCTCCCCCGTACTTGCAATGTAAATAGCCTGGGGAGTATTATTTATTAGGGGTACTGTCGTTCTATTTTGACCTCCCTCATTCTTACTAACACCTAACATATTGCCGGTGTCCCTAAAATAACAACCTGCCCTGCCATTTCCGTATAGGGATCCAAAGCTTACTGTATCTTGTGGGCCTCCCTGTATTATTACATAAAGTGTAGTAGATGCATCATTTCCAGCTTCAGGAGCCGAAGCTGGAAACTCCATTAGGGTTGTGCTTGTAAAAGACAATCCAGGCTGGCCATTAGCTCCACTTACTAAATACGTTGGTCGCTTGCTGACAGTGGATTGAGTAGCTTCATTGCTTGCGCTACTCCTGTCCGCCCATGTTGCATTTATAGGATCCCCATTAGCCACAGGGGTTACTTCCCTTGCACTTAACCAATGAACAAGTCCAGCGATGCTATATGGTGCTTCTACGTCTGTGGATACTGCTTCAACCTCTAAGCTGGCTGAAATCCTTTCAGCTCCTCCACTAATATAAGCGCCTACAGCATAGTAGTAAGTGTTACCCGCCACCACATATCCATCCATATACTCAGTTGAGTTTGCGGGTAAATCCGCGATGGGTGTGGGGGGATTATCTCGGTCAATGGGGGAAGTGTCTCTATAAACACGATGACCATCCTCCGCAAGATTAGGGTCAACCCAGGTTAGTTTAAATCCCATAGCAATCTCCTATAATTCATTTATAAATGCCCTTAAGTTAAGTGGCTTAATGTTTATCGTCCTTGAAGAAGCTAAGCCTGTAGGTGCGGATCGCTCCCTGTAAACTGCAATCAAATTATAAGGTTCTTGGAAAGGTCCTCTAAATATTAAGCTTCCTGCTTGCCAAGAGTCTACCCCATCCCTTTCTGAGTAAACACTAGTTTTGATAAAGGGTTCTGAAGCATACTCCCCTAGTACACTGGGATCCAAAGTAAATGTTTCTCCAATGATTCCAGACTCAGTATAAGCCACAGCCACAACGGTCGTTTGATCTGCCTCCAGTGCTTCAACGACCACTTTATAAGTGGTTCCTTCCTCCGGGTCCATAGAAGCTTCATAGTAACCAACTAATGAACCCCCCGTTTCTTGTAACCTATTCCTATGTAACCAAGTAATTGTCACAGGGTAATCAGGATAGAGGTTTACATCGGGAAAGTTTTCTCCATCAACCTTTAAGTTAGCAGGCCTGAAAGGTTTATATGCACGACCCCTAACAGTAATTTGCATCTCTGTAGCTTCTGACAGGGGTAGTTCACCTGACCCACTTACTGGGGCTAATTTTAATAGTACTTCTTCAGATGTTACATACTCCGTGGTGTCTATTACTGAGTAATCATCCCAGAAAAAGATAGTGTCACCAACAGCGTGAGTTGTAGGAACTGTATCTAAGACCCCCCTCTTTACTGTCAATAGTTCATTGTCCAGTGATACCACAGCAATTAACTCATCCCCTATCTGAGCCCAGGTTCCAAGTACAACCTGATCAAGATCTTGAATATTGGAAAGTTCAAATATGGTTTCTATTTGGTTTACGGCTTCAAGTAAGTCCGCAACAGGAGTAAAATCTGTCATTGCTACATCTTCATATCCCACCCCATTGTTAATGTAGAGCCTGGAGTTTAATATGGAACCCCCAGGGTTTGCACCTGATGCCCCAACGAATCCAGCGTCGGAGTTATTCAATAATACTTCATCTATAATAGCGGCCCCCTGTCTTTGTACTAATTCTAGATAAGGGACTTCAAAAGCTAATTGCCTTACTATCGGTGTAGGTGGTTGAGCGGGGTCTTCCCATTGTGGCTCAGATGGAGCTATGTAAGAAAATGAAGGAGTACCAAATACATCTTCAACCACAGAAAGCTTTATCCTGTTATTCTTACCATCTCCATAGCCTATACCCACTACCCGGACTATTATTTCTTCTATTCCATAATCCGGCCAGCTTACTTTAACCACATCCCCCACTACTAAATCTTTAGCTATGCGATCAGTCTCTAGAGTAAAGCTTACAAACTGATTTGATAAGGCCTTCAGTTCCCTTTGTGCAACCTTAGCTGCGGTTATGGGGTCAGGAAGTCCTGGGTACTGAAGTGTAGTGGGGATGTTAGCTTGTTGCATATTAGCCAAAGCTATATCCTCAGCTATTACACTACCAGTTTCACCAGTGTTAACATTCCAATAGTTAACAGTCACTGATGTGGTAAGTTCTCCAAACCCAGGCCTGTTGAAATCATCCACCTTAACAATATTCTCTTCGGTTAAGTGAATCAATGTGGCCGGATCATAGTCATCTCGGATTAGCTTAATAGTAAATAGCCCGGTTCTTCTGTCCACATACAAGGCTGCATCTGCATGCTTTAATAACTCTTGGACCATATCCTCTATGGGCTTTTGCCTATCCCATATAAGACACACCCCCAGTCTTTCTGATCTTAGTGTATCAGCCGCTTTTATAAAAGACCTATCATCTATCTCGCTTTCAGAATATCCCATTCCCCAGATTACATCTGTTATGCATTCCCTAATAGCGTGAATAATATTCATAGCAGGGGAGGAACCCATGAAAGCAAAGAATACAGCATTAAATAGTGCTGTTGAACTAGACCCATCTATTACGGGTACTCCATCCCCCTCAGTATTATCAAGCTGTCTTGAAAAGTCAGTATTTCCTAGGTCAATGTTAATAGCGTAAACCTCAACCTCATTATTACCTGACCAGGTACTTTGTCTTTTTAATATAGGCTCAGCTTCTAATCTGGCCCCAGGAAAGTTTTCTACGGGGGAAGGAACCCCATCAGTTACCATCACCATTACATTATTACGTTCCCCCGTGTGCGCGGAGAAATAAGTTTTAGCGTATGCAAAGTGGGATGTAAAGTCAGTTCCACCTGAAGCTGATATACCTATAACATAAGATTTCAAGCTACTTATATCAGAAGAACTAGCGTTAAGTTTTTGAAGACCTCCCCCATTCATTAAGTCTATAGCTATATCAACAGGAACATCTGATTCACCCGCCAGAATATCCACTTGGTCAAGAACGTTTATGATGTTAGACTTAACCACATCCAACCTTGTTTGTGATCCAACTGAATCATTCATAGACCCTGAGTCATCTATGCAAAGTAATATTCTTTGTCTTACTACAAATGATTCTCCCGTGGGGATACTGGCGGCCACAGGATACCATTGAGGCAAACCCCCGCTTCGTGTCAGAATTCGGCTTACCCTGAAGTCCCATGCCTTAAGGTAGGGATTCATGCTTAGGTAGACTTGCCTTAATACTATCCCCACTACCCCCCTAAAGTTAGGTACAAGTGATCCCAGGTTTGAACTAAGGTAATCGTTTAACCCCTGAGTGGGTTCCCCCGGTTCAAAGTCTACAGCACCTGATACTCCCCCCTCCCTGGATTCACCACCAAAGATAGTAGGCTTATCTATGTTAATTCTACCCGACCGACGATTGCCAACCCATACTGTTTTGCCCCCCACTCGAATACGGGTTATTTTATCAACGGGGCCATGACATAAGACCATGTGCATCCCCAGGAAGTATTTATAGCCTACTGTTGTTTTCTTACTGCTTCCGCCCACGTGCCACCTCCACAACTTGCATAGCCATAGGGTCTCCGGTATTTATAAACTGTTCAACCGGTAATCCCTCTTTAAGAAACTTATTCCAATCCATTCCGTGTCTTTTAAAAAAGTCTCTTGTTCCCCGACTACACATCCTGGCAGCCCTGATGTCGGACATATATATAATCACTTCTTGCCCCCTTTCTTTTTAACAGGAACAGAACGGAAGTTTCCGTACCAAACAACGTTAGGTCCTTTAATATCCATAGTGCCAAAGATAACAGGTATTTCTCTACCCTCCTCAGCGGTTGGAACTTTAAAATCCCCCAGTCCTGCAGGGGGTTGGCTTTGAGGCTTTGGGGTCAGTGCATAACTGATAACCAAAGAAACAACGAATACCGCTATGTATCCCCATACCATATAACTACTCCTTAATTGATAGCATTACCATCGAAGGGGTTTCTGGTAGGTATCCAATCAAATCCCCCATAATTTTCTATGTTGTTAAACTTGCTATTGCAAATTGATCTAGACCTGTTGCATCCTGGGTAAAGCTTAATGCTTAGCCCCCCATATATCAAACCGTAGCTAAGACCATAGCCCTGGTTAGCGAACAGCCTAGATAAGGAGTCCATGGCAAGTGCCAGATATATCTTATCACCCACATGATCCACAATGAACCTGAGGGAGCCGTCAGGGGTTTCTAACATGCCCCCTATAAACCATCCATTGCTGTAATCAGAAGCCTCACTGATTGTCACTACAGCACCACTCACATCAGAAGGAATACCACTGACCACATGATCATTCTTATTAACCCCACAACCCCTACCATATAAGCCATGCCTACACATCCTTTGATATCTGGCCCCGAGTCCAGACCTAGCAAGTGATGTATAAACTGACTCCAGACTTAATTCTACTTTTGACCCTGAGGGTTTCTTCCCCGACAGCCTGCCTTTCCATATAACGTAGATATCATCCATTTCATCCTTAAGCCAAACCGTGGCATTTATAATACTTTCAGATGAATCAGAAATCCAACGTTGGGCGGCTACGTTATTTATTCCTAGGGTTATATCCAAGCTTGATTTAGCAATGTCTTCCTTTACTTCAACCTCTCCCATTGATATAGGGGCAGGTATATAAGTCTCTCCCCCATATTCCACATTGAATGGTGCATCAGTAAAGTTATAAACTATGTTCTCTTTATATGTGGCAGCCAATAGTGCATTGGATAATCCCGAGGAAGCTTCGGATGATATTGATTGGATACCATCCCGGGGAGTGTTATCAATACGACCCAGTTGTACCACATCAAATAGGTCGACAGCTATTCCATAAATGTCTACGTCGTTATCATTGTCTTTACTAAACCTACCCTTTCTCCCTATTAAATCCCCACTTTGGGCCAGGGCAGTATCAACTGAGTCCTCAGGAACAGGAATACCATCAGTTATAAAAAAGCAAGCTCTCCTATAACCAGGGGTAGAAAAGGAATAAAAGTCAGAAGCTTTAGCCAGGGGAGTATTGTAGGGAGTTCCACCACTCGGAGAAAAAGAATTTAAAAATGTTATTAAAGCATCTACCTTAGTTTCATCAATACTCCTTTTAATTAGATCCTCTGTGGAACTTGAACTAAATACACACACCCCCACATCAATCTCTATCCCGTTATCCAGTTTTATGGAAAGCAGCTTTAATAACACATCTATTAATTGCTGGCGGGATATATCGAAGCGGGTTCTGGATCCAAGCACAAATTCCCCCATGGATCCGGACTTATCAAGTATAAAGTAAAGGCTGTTGTTTCTTGAAAATGGATCCCTGAATCCAATCTCAGAAAATCGATATAGATGTGTTAGGGCGTTGCTCATAATCCTGGAACCTCTATAAGTGGCACAGCAATCTTAGCTGCCCCCCCATTACCATACTTTATTTCTACCCGATCAGACTTAAACCTAACCCCCACTAAAAGGCTAATTGAAATTAAGCTATTGTCCCAAGGTTTTCCTTGATCCCTGTCCAGATAAATATACTGACCACTACCATCTTCAACCACACTTTCCACTCGGTAGTAATCCTCCCCCAGTGATTCATGTATGATAGCTATATCAAAAGGAGCACTTAGTTTATTTATGGCTGATATACGAATCCTGGATTTAGCAGCATTATCCGGATCTTGCTCCAAGGCGGATATAGGAACTAAGTCCGAGTTGTGGCTCATATACCAAAAAGGCATTTTTCTACCCCTTCGGGTATGTACCCATTCTAGTGTGGATAAAAGCTCAACCTTATTTATAGTTTCCCATTTCATTATGGTCTCAGTCTCAGCCTGAGAATAAATGGGGTTAACTTCGATGATACCCACACCAGCATCTATTTCATCCACATCGCGTGAGTGTTGCTCAGTTAATTGACCGGACAGGATGTTAGGATCTGTCAGCACGTCTATACCCCTATGCTGGGGGTAGTCAGCATCAGACTCTAACTGGGTTCCCCGTATCGATCTAAACCTAAATCCCCCCACTCGTATATCATCATTGCTTAGTTTAAAATCAGATGACTGGGAAAAGTTAACCTCTTGGATGGGGCAGATAACAGGACGAAGATAACTTTTGGATAAATCCCCAGACAACACCAGTTCCCCACTGACACTAGTAACCTCGGCAATCTCCCATTGAATTGAATTGTCCCACACCACTATCTTTCCTAACCAAACCCCCGAGCTATAATCCCCTGGGATAACACTGTCACCAAAGGTTAATGCAGCAACGTTTACATGATGCTGCCACATGGGGAAATAAAAGCCCTCGTAGTTTTCCCGACAAAATATCTTAGCCCTGCCATATTCTTCCGGGGATAACCAACACTCTATATCATAGGTTTGCCGGGGATAGTGTCTGAGTGAGATCCTATCCTCCCCGGCCTTAGCCCTTATAACATTGGTTAACCACTCCAGGCTTTCAGTCATTCCGCTTTGAGGTATAAAAGGCCAAAGTTCCATAATCATCCCACCATGCTTCTAATGACTGTCCGGTTCCTACGGATAACATTAAGCATTACTTGCTCACCCTCAGGGGATGACATGTGGTCGTTTATCACACCAGTATCAAAGCTATTTATAATACGGATGCCCCTATCCTTATTTTCTTCCTGGGGGGCTGACTTTTTCATCAGTGCCTCAGTATCCTTACGACCCACTACACGAGCGGGGCCAGAGACCAGCTCAGGGCCGATCTCCCCCACTAAGCCTACCTTACCGGTGGGAATCATACCCCCCTTATCGTACGCCCCACTGAAGCTCTGTGAGGCGATCGCAGCGACGTTAGCCCCGGTCTCAGCAGTAGCTATAGCCACAGGACCTAAGTTAGCGGGGAACGGAGCACTTACCCATGCCCCCTGGATGGCCTGATACATCTTCATCGTGGCGTCAGTAAGTGCAAAGGCTTGAGACACTGCGAACATAGCCCTGTAGGCAGTGGACTGTTCCCCAGCGAAAGCTTTAGCCAGGCCAGCTAATCCACTAAACATTTGCTCACCAGCATTAAGCACTGCCCCAATCCTTTCCATTTCTAACTGCTTAGTCTTTTCAACGTAGTCTTGTTGAAGACCTAGTATTAACTCCTGTCTTTGTTCTTCGGTTATATACTCATTCTCGAGTACTATCTCCCGCTTCCTTTCGTAAGACTCTAGTAAAGCTTCCTCTTCACTGAGAAGTGATTCCCGAATCTTTTCTACATCGCTTACCCTATCCCTGGCCATTTTAGAATACTGCTCATCCCGTTGAGCATCCAGCCTTTCCATCAGTTTCTTACGGGCTTCTGATTCCTCATCAGTATTAGCAAAGATCATTTTCCTTCTAGCTTCGTAAGACTGGGATATTACTTCCTCTTCATTACGGAGGGATTCAACCAGCTTATCGAATTGCTTAGCGGCCTTATCTGCTGCTTTACTATCCCCTCCATCCTCATCAGTGGAAGCATCGCCCCCCACTTTAAATTGAGCCAGCTTATCAGTGGTATCAGCTTGACGGGCTTCGTTAGTTTTGTCCCATTGTTCCCTGAGCTTATCCGCAGCACTGATTTGTTCATCAGTTGATTTAAGGGATTCATCCCTCTCATCCAGTATTGAGCTAATAGAAGCCCTTCTTATATCAGCTGTTCTTGCTAACTGCTCATTACCACCTGCCCAGATATCCCCAGTCTTAGCGGAGTATTCTGAGATAACAGCATCTAACTCCCCCCTCAAGTCATATTCGTCAGAGAAGGGGTTAAGTGCATTGGCCATGGACTTACCATAAACCTTTGCTTCGGCAGCCAGCTGATCAAACTTGACAACGATAATATCCAGCATAGCCTGGCCAAATATTCGGCCGGCATCCACCAGGGAAGCAATCTCTACAACCACAAGCTGGATAGCAGCCCGTATGTTTTCAGGCATATCAGTGAAGGCACTGATTATCTCATCCACACTGGATGTGGCATCATCCCCCCATTCATCACTGTATGCTTCAAAGATATCCGTAATATACCGAAGTGACCTGTCCACATCCTCAGCATATCCAGTGAACTTGCCAAAGAAAGCATCCATGCGAGCCTGCAATTCACCAGAAGCAAGCATGGCATTCAATTCTGTCAGAGCATCAGTGCCAGCCCGGAAAGCATCCTCGATAATATCCGAAGCACCCATCTGGGCAACGTTACTAACCACTTTGGTGAATTCATCATTGAAGTTGCTGATAGCCCCGCCCAGGGTAGCCATCTGCTTTTCCATCTGACCAGCAAATTCATTGTTACCCAAAGCTATCAGATAGTCTTCAATTTCGGAGGCGTTATTACCAACCTCCTTAGTGATACCCCGGAAGGTTAACTTAACCCTGTCCCCTTCCTTACTGGCCTTGATACCAAACTCTTTAAGCCGTTCGAACTCCCCTGTGGCCGCGTCAGCTACCGCTTCCACCATATCGTTGAGGTTCTTACCCAGTGCCGATGCAGTGTTGCCATACGACATCATGGCTTCTTCTGAGGGTGTTAGTCCCAGGTTAACCAGTTTAAGGAATGAATCAGTTGCTTGGTTGAGGTCGTAAGGGGTCTTAGTAGCGAAGTCTTGTATTGCCTGAAAGGCTATTGCGGCATTCTCAGCACTACCCGTTGCAGTTACAAGGGAAGCATTCAAGTTTTGAAAGTTACTGCTGACAGAAATAAGCTTAGATATAGCAGCAGTCATAGCCCCAACGGATACTGAGGCTAATACCATCCCCTTAATTGAAGATGCCACACCGTCCGTTGCCCGTTCTGTTCTTCCCCCCTGTCTTTCTAATCGGTCTAGTTCGGAAGTAGCGGTATCTAGCCCCCTACTGTCTGCCCTGATTATTAGACTAGCTATCCTATTCATTAACTATCCCCCAATATATTTTATCAAGAGAGCGTAGAACCTCAACCTCCCATATCTCCAATTCAATTCTCATTAAATCGGCCCAAGCTTTTAATTCTATGTTAGATAGCTGTTGGGGGTTCCCCATCCCGCAGTGCCATTTCCAAATATAGAAAAGCTCATCAGGGAACTCAGGCCTATCCAATAACAACTGAGGCTTAACCCCAGTTGTCTTATATACCTGCATTAGACTGGACCTAAGACTTTGCTTAGATCCAGCTGGTGCCTTTTGGAGCCGGTATTCCCATCGGGTATAATTCTCTAGGAGTCCGACTCTTTCTTGAAAAAAGACTTTCTGTTAGCCGCCGCTTTATTTACTTCATCGGCTATCTGGGGGGCTTCCCTGAATAGGTTAACCACATTCTCCTGAGTACACTCTTCGGGGAGTGTCCACTTAATCACCAGTGAGGAAACTAGAATGAGCCGTTCCCCCTCGTACGCTTCCTGGGCTTCTTCATCTGTCAGGGATCCATTGTTCTTCTGTTCCCGAAGATCAACAGCCCGTCTGACCGAAGTCCGTTCGGCAGCCTTGAAGTGATCAGAATCAATCCCCCGTATAAAGAGACTGTATTCACTGACCTCCCCACTGGGGTAGAACAATGGTAATTCACGACCAATCTCGGCTTTAGCACGAGTAAAGAACTGCTCAATCATTTTTAGCTCCGTTCGATAAGGATGTTGGTTTCAGAAGTGGCATCGTAATTGGCCGTAAAAGGCATAGCCAATGTGATGGGGCCTTCACCAGTAACATCTGGTTGACCGCCAGTGTATACGATGCGGGGAAGGAAGAACCGGTAGTTATTACCGACCACATCCGTTAGGTTGAATTCCAGATCACTGTCTGTTTCATCGATGAATTTCTCCAGCAGAGAAACACTTTCGAAGAAAGCAGTAACCTGACCAGTTACCGTGAACCGGCTAATAGACGGCCGGATAGTAGTCTTACTTCCAACCACATAACGTGGTTCAATACCATTCGCCGCTGACAGGGTTACTTCTGTTACTACCCCGATTGTTGTACCACCCTCTTTGATAACCCCCGTAAAGGAATCAATCACCTTGGTAGTGGTAGCAGCGTTGTAAGTGGAGTCAGTGGGCTCAGTGGCTGACAGGGTTTGGTCTTTACCAATCAGACCCACAACACATGTCACATTAGAATCAGCTGCCACAGTGAGTGCTAGACTGTTTGCTTCCACTCCCGTATATAGGAAGTAGGGCTTTCCAGTTAAGTCCGTGAAGTTACGTAATACACTGAAGCTTCGACGTGTTACCCCAGCCTTTAACTGGTCAGTGTCAACAGCTGGCGTATCAGCTTCCCATGTGCCCCCGAATATAGCTTCGAGTAGTGCATCCCATGTTTCGTATGAAAGCTCACCCTGGATTTCCCCAGTTACACTACGTGAGCCATGTCGAGTGTCCCCAATCTGTCGGTCGTCACGGACTTCCTCAGATTGAAGTATGTTTTTACTCAGGCCCAGGGTAGTCCCTGTGATCCTGTGCTTATTCCAGGCGGGAGTACTAGGTGTAACCCCATAGCTCGTTTCTGGAATAAGGTATAACGCGTGAAGAGCGCCGGATGCCATAATCTATCTCCGTGTTCGTGCGTACCAGGTTATAGTAATGGGGCAGACAAACTTGGAATCCCAATTGTCAAAAGTCCCCAAACCACAGTTGATGATAGTGACCGTTTGATCACCGAATGCACACGACGTACCAGCAAGGAATGCCTGACGTATCGTGTCTGCCATGGCCAGTAGTGGCCCATCTCCTTCACCCACCGGGTACTTCAGAAGAATTTGCATGAACCCCTCGTGGTTATCCTCACCATTTATTCCGAGAGTAACTACAGTGGGTTCATTAAAATGGATAGTCACATCCCCCGCTGGGATTGATGTGTCTTGTCGGACATTTGGATAGTTCAAGGGCATCGATAATGACAAGCCCTGAAGATAACTAACTAAGGCTGATTTAATCTCTGATTGCATTACCCCCTCCTTGCTATAGCTTGTGCTATCTGATTAACCCGAAGAACGTTTTTCCTTACCATCCCCTGGGGGGCCTTTACACTGGACCAACCATAGAATTCTATAGGGTAAGCATAGGGAAGGTTGTTAGTCATATAAACCGTATCACCAAAGCGTGTGGCATTAAGGACTGAGTCTATTTCACTCAATGCAGCTGATTGAGAACGGATGTCCAGCTCCCCCAGTTTAGGGGATGTACCCAACTGCCAGTTCCCCCTAAGTGTTCCTTCCAGGACTGGAGTGTCCAAAACAATTGACCGGAATACTTCAAACAGTATTTGTCGTCTGTTCCTTTCAGCTTTATCCAATGCCTCAGCTCTAAACCGAGCTATTTCAAATGCGAACATTACGGCCTCCGAATAAACCCTTTATAGAGAATAGTCGTTTTACCATCAGGTTGCAGGGGGGAAATAAACTCTATGATCCACCACTCATCCTCGTAATATATCTCTTGCCCCGGTTCCAACCTGAAGTCCAAACCAGCAGCTGAGAATAGAACGTTATTCATTTTAGACAAGACCCTGATACCATTCTCCCCCAAGTATTCCTGGACAGGTAATGACCGGACCTGGGAGGAAGGCAACAGAATAACGGCGTAGGCTTGTTGGGTAATACCCGTTGAGGATACAGTACCGGCCACAGGGTCAATCACTTGTGGCCCTTGTTTACGGATGGGGAATTTGCCCCCATTCTCTTTAATCAGCCTGGCCGCTGTTCCCTGGAACCTTAGATACTTATTCATGCCCTCACCACGTTAATCAAACCGCCCCTTGTACGAAGCAGTGGATACACCAATGATTCAATGTTCGGGAACCCAGTGGATGACATAGCTGTGTCCATATACTCCACTTCGATTACATCCACCTTCTCTTTCTTAACTGATGGAGTGGGGTTTGGATTAAGGTCGGCAGTGTAAGCCTGAATGGATGCCAGTATGTGGGCTTTCTTTAATAGGACGGGGATTTGGGTTGGCAGATAAGCATAGTCATCCACACTGACCCCAGTTCTGGGAAAGGATAAGCCTTGGAGGGGATCTACTGGACTTCCCTGATACTGGTATCGATATTGCTCCATGTAATCCATGGCGTTGATTGCCAGCATTTCAATTTCTGAATCAGTACTTGGAAGGAGTTCTCCGCGAAGCTCAGCGAAGTCTTTTATTTCTTGTACACTGTTATATGAATTAGCCCCAGTAACTCCGGAGCCATCCTCTATTACCAGGGCCATATCAACACCTCATGAAGAAGTGGATAGCAGGGTAGTAACGGTAGTCCCCCCAGGACGGGAGGTACTGAACCCTAGTTATAATGCCCCCCTGAAGGGGGATTATAACAGGGTGTCCCCAGCTATTCCAGAATTTCTAAATACTCAGCAATTGCAACCCGAAGTTTAGGGGCCGATTTCTTTTGAACCCGGGTCAACCCGATTTCATCATATTGGCTTGCCAGGTCCAATAATTCATCCTTACCCATTTTTTCCAGGACATCCAGCGTAAGATCTGATTCTTGCAGGACCTGAGCAGGACCTGAGTTACCTTGTTCACTGTTACCCTCAGGGGATACAACGCCCTGTAAATCAGTGGAGCCTGTGAGCGCCTCAGCGGCGTCTGCTGGATACTCAGGAAACTCAGCATAATTGTCTGGAATATGGCCCGCCACATAATCACATTCCTCCGTTTCATTCCGACCAGCTACCACTGAGTCACGGAACTGAGCCCGGATAGCTTTACCGAATTCAATCTCCTGAGCAGTAACCTGCTTAAGAGTAAAGAACAGAACCTTTTTCTTGCTAATCATATTGATCTCCAAATAAGGGGGACCTAAGCCCCCCTTACCTATTTTTAACTAATCCACAGGATTAGAGAGTTGTGACCAATACCCCGGCCAAGTCTTTATCGGAAGTAGAAACCCGATCCCAGTTGGCAGCAGTACCCAGAGCAGCATCAGTCGGAGACTTACCGCCATTTGCTGTATCCCAAGTAAAGCCCTTCATGCCCATCTGATAAGCCCACTCGGCCTGGTAAGTACGAAGGATGTTTTCATCGCCGTTACTGGTTTCGATGTTATCAGTGTACTCGTTGCCTTGCTCCACGATAATACCACCAGTTGAAAGACCCATCTGGTAGTAGTTATCAGTTCCGACATTGTCGAACAGCAGGTTGGGAGAATCGGTCATGATCAGTGGTCGACCAAAACCATCATCCATTACCTGGACATTGCCGAAGTTAAACAGTCGTTGACTGTTAGCCAGAGCTTGACCATAGATGTCGAAGGCAGACTTGGAATGCATCAGCCAGGCCACAATGTCCTGAGACCGATCACCGAACTTGGAAGCTCCGGTCATCAGCGATTCAAGCTTAGCTGTGGCAGCAGTGCCATCGTGATTCAAAGCGGTTACGTTACCAACGGCAGCCGTATAGATCATGATACCAGTGTTGAGCATATCAGCCATGGAATCCTCAGCCATCTGTCGGCCGATTACTACACCGGCTTCCTGGGGAGACTTTTGAATCCACTTCATCATGCCCGGATTGATTTCAATCGGAGGAGTACCAGCAGCCACCTTAACGGTAGTCCGAACCAATTGGCTCAGAATCTTTTGGGTAACAGTGCCGGTTCCATAAGCATTACGACGACGTACCAGACCACTGATCTTAGCCCAGATTGCAGTTGAGGAGAAGTCCCCTTCATGGGCAGCGGATGTCAGGATGATACCGCCACGGACAGAACCATTGAACTTATCAATAGCCTGGTCTTGCACCTCAGTCATAGAGGTTTGTGCGTATTCTTGGAATACTTCCAAATCGGAAAGTGCCATAATTTAAAGCTCCAGTTGTAGGATCCGAGGGCCTTATGCCCCTTTAGCCTTTTGAGATGTAAGGTAATCAGCAACCTCTTTAGTTGAGGCCTTTGCAAAGTCAGGTTTGGAAGGTTGTTGTCCTCCCTTACCCTGGCCCCCGCTAGCACCGCTACCGGAGCCTTCGCCTCCACGTATTACCGAGGCAAAGTCATTGTTGGACTTGAACTCACTTGTGAGCTCGTCCACAGTTAGTGCTGACAGTTCCCCATCAGCGTCTTTAACTTTAGTCACCGCTTTACCATTTACCATTTCAACAGTAAGGCGACTTTTGATATGGGGGATAAGCAGACCAGGAGAATCACTCAGGTTACGAGCCATGTCCATAGCCACGTTATCAACCATGAGACGTTGGATCTCCCCCTTAAACCCATCCCGTTCACCGGACAGCTCAGTCTCACGATCTGAGAATTTCTTGGTCCACTTGGCCTCCAGCTTAGCCACATCCTTATCCCCAGATCCGGCACTGTCTGACAGGGTTTCCAATTCGCTTTGGGTTTCAGTCAGCTTGGTCTGGGTTTCAGTCAGCTTGGTCTCAGCTGCTTGACGACGGGTCTTTTCATGTTCCTTAGCACGTTTAAGTGCACCGGTATCTTCCCCGCCTTCCACTGTAAGGATATACTCCTCACCCTCTGCCTTGTACTCCGCTTTCATGTCATCAGACAAAGCGTCGAATTGGGCCTTAGTTACTTTAAACTTCATGAGCACCGCTCCTAGATTCCAGCCCTTTCGAAGGCATTGGGTTTAAGTTCCCTCATCTCAGCAAGAGTAAGGGATTTGAAATTCTTATTCAATTGCAAGTCAGCAAAGTTCTCGGATGATAAACCCCCACCCCTAAGTAACTTCCCGCGTGTTACCCCAATGGCATCATTCTGGAAAGCTACCGGCTGACGTTTAAGCCAGTCGTAATAAGAGACGTTTGCTTTCACCGGACCAAACTCCGCAGAACGGGTTGCCCCTTCTGAGAACAGTTCAACAGTATCCCTGAAGTAAGGCACATGTGTTGATCTGCAGTTTGGATGTATCGGTGGTAGTGGACCTTCGCCCAGTTTAAAGACGTTACTATCCAGTGTACGGCATGTAGCCGATGTGACCCCATCCAGTGTAGAGACCCACTGGTACCCCTTGATCAGGTCATCGTTAGCCATCCATGTGGCCGTGCGTGCCTGGGATGATACATGCTGCGTGGCAGTACGTACCACAGTTCTAGCATCCGACCAGTTTTTACCCAGTACCCCATCGGTGTAGTTATTAGCCTTGGTACCCCTAATGGCCCTAACAGTCTGACCAATAGTCATACCCTGGGCTCGGGATGTCCTAAGCTGATTCTCAACCCTCAGTATCTGGCGACCAGTTAGTTCTTTGAGGAAGGGATCCAATAGTTGACCACTGGATTGCAATGGTTGACGTTGTACTGCCTGCCACACCTTAACTGCTGCCTTAACCTGCTTGACAGTAGCCGCTTTTGAGATCGCTTCGATTTCAAACGTGACTTCATCACCAGCCAGCTCCTGTAGATCTGATACCAATAAATTGGTTTGATCACTATAGGCTTCCAGCTGAGTGGTTCTGAGATCAGTCAGAAGGGCCTTGAACTCTTTCCTGGGTAAATCCCCCAGCTTATCCCCTTCGAGCCTAGCCAGGACCGTCGTAATGTCCTTGTTGACCCCTGTGATCACCTTATCGTAATCATCTGCCAGACCAGTCTTTAATCGCTCCAGATAAACCTGGTGCCGAGTGGCAATATCAATGTAGTAATTACTGACCCCCCCTTTCTTAATCTTTACGGGATCAATGTACTTCTCCAGCATATCCATAGCTGCTGGATCATCGAATTGCAGACCCCCCCGCCAACTGGTATCTAAAAAAGCTTCTTTATATCTTTCCGGATTCTTCCTGATAGTGGCCAACAGCTTGGAGTCTGGTATTTTATCCAGTTCTTTTTCAAGAACCTTCAGGCTGTCAGTAATAGGTTCATCTAACTCATACTCAAAGATTTTATTCTGGTAAGCAAACCTGAGTGACTTTACATCAGGGGGGGACATACCAGCCTTAAGCCAAGCGTATCCACCAACGTCCATATTGGCGTTTAATTGATAACCTTTAAAACCCAGCTTCTTGGCAGTTTTTAATTGTAACTTATGAACAGTTCTAGATATGCCCTGACCCTGGAGATCTTTATCAATGATAAAAGTATCCAGATCTAGAATCTGTTCATCGAAATTAAACTGGCGGACTATCGAATAGTTGAATGATCCAGGTTGCATGTCCGTAGGGTCAAAAGCATCCAGAGCAACAGCAGACTTTTTCTTAAAGCCCACTATATCCATCGAGTACCCATCCCCGAGGGTGTTAATAGCAACAGATACTTGACCCCTGTTTGCTTCAGGGATACTTTTCTCTATTGCATTAATTATTGCCTCAGCTAAGTCCTGGATGACATTAACATCAGGACTGGATCTAGCATCAATCTTATATCTGATGTCAGCCATGTTAATCCCCTACAGTCATTCCACGAATCTTCTTACCATCCACTACCCCGCCTTCCCGGGATTTAACCTCAGGAAACATCTCCTTCATTATCTGACTCAGCGTCTTCTTCTTCTTCCTGGCCATTAGTAATACCCCCCACATTTAGACTGATTTCACTTTCGATCTGGGTCTTGGCCTTAGCATCATCCATATAAGCCACACCAGTCCGCTTTAGGCTCCAACGGTATTCATCCCAGGTAATAGCCCCGCCCTGCCATTCAGCCATCAGCTGTTGACGCTCCTGGGCATTCATAGTGCTGACTTCGAAATCGGTATTCAATGCAAACTCGAATTTATCATTGGAGTTTAAATACATCAGGCAGAATTGAATGGCCTTGGTATAACCGGAGGAGATATTCTGGGCCACAGTGGACAGGGTAGAGGATTCGACCACATTCTGTTGTGAAGATTCCGTTGCTGTCTTTTGTACCTGGGCCTGCTCAACGATCTTGGCCCCCAGTGCTACCATCTGTTTCTCTTTGGCCAGCATCGCTTCCATCGGCATGATATTAGGAGCAGCCTGGGCCAGACCAAATGAACCCCCCACGGGTAAGGGGACAATGCCCCGTGATCCCAACCGGAGTTCACCCTTCCAGACCTCGTCAACCCAGGCCTCAGTTAAACCTGATGCCCAAGGAGTCGGTTGGCCTACCATGAAACAGGATTCTTCGTAATCGGCTGAGTTCCGATAGTGTCCGATGTTAATATGGGCCATGTCCTCAAAAGGCGGTCTGTCAGGTACATGATCATTGTTAACCGACCCGATAAAGCTAACGGGTATTTCTTCCCAAGACTTACCATTACCCATCTTGGGATAAAAGTCCTGAGCTATAACCAGGCCGATGTCTGTTTCACGCCAGACCATGCAGTGGAGGATCCGCTTACCCTCTTCATTCTCAACCCGGAACTCACGCCACTGAGTACCCAGCTCTATTTCATACCCGTTATCTTCCTTATCGAAAGTCTCTTCCAATACCAGCAGGGACAGGTACTTCTTAGCCCCCAGTGTAGCCCATCGCCAGTTAATAATCTGCTCAGGCGTATAAAGGGTAATAGTGGGTCGTACCTTTCCATCCATCAGTTCCCGACGTGTGGCAGCCCGTTCGGTTGTGGGGTAATCAGTCAGTAAGCAACCATGCCCTAATGGGATAACCTGGCTGCAGGCTTCCTTAGCTTGCTGATAAAGGCTTAGCTCCCCACCATCCACACTCTCGATCAGTGGAGCCAGAATAGCCGGCAGTTCAATGACAGGATCCCTATAAAAGATCTGGCCTACCAGACCATCAAGTGTCCGGGCACATGCATTGTAAAACTGAGCCCTTAGTTTGTAGGGAAGGTAACGGTCTCTATTGGCCTTATCATCTTTCTCAGTGTTAGGCATAGGCAGGTAACGTATACCGGCCTCCTTGACTGCTGTAGGTCCTGCCAGGACATCCTTAATCATGTTGTAGATGGGTAGCCGGAGTACTAGCTCAGGCCTACGGTATCGAATAGTCATTGGGGGAACCTCGTCTTAATATTACTGGCGGCTTTAGTGTTACCAGCCAAGACCCGATAACGAACTTCGTCGTAGGGATGATCCTCAGCCTTAGTATCCACATCCTCAGGATTCTTTTCATCCCTGGGCAGTACTGGTAGCAGTGCAATCGTCGATCGACAGTGGGACATGAAGTAAAGACCAGGCCCCTCTTCCTGTTTCATACGTTCCCTGACCAGTTCTAACCCGTTGATACGAGAACCTGGGGACTTATCAGCTCTTGTCCACCTGACCCCATGTTTCTCCATCTTAAACGCGATAGTGTCCACATCACTTTGTGGGGATTGATATATCTGGCCATCAGCTGGACCTGCCCGCACTGCGGTACTTATCCAACCCCTGTCCCTCAGTATCTTCTCCCGTTCCACTATCCCCTTAGCTATTTCTGATGCGGATAACTTCAAGCCCTGGTTGGTACCTATCTCCTTAGTGCCATACCATTCGTGTATCCGAATCAGGGATCCTTTAGGGAAGGACCACATCTCCTTATAAGCAACCAGTTTACCTTGCTGATACTCGTGCCTTAATATTTCAACCTCTTCTCCATTTGATTCTGCCCACCAGCCTACACTAAATGGATGTGAAGAACCCCAGTCAAATGACCGGTCAATTTTCCACTCCTTAGGTATTCTGAATCGGGGCAGTATTAAACGGGGAGTCCATACGTCGTCCAGGGCACCGCCTGCAACGATATTCCAATCACCCCTTCGCATTGCTTTAACCAGGGCAGGATCACCCAGACCTTCCAGTCTGTCCTCATACCCCGGATCATTTTCCATTAGCGTTGGGTTATCTTCCAGCTGAGCAGGGATAAAGGATCTGAGCATACCCCCATCAGTTTTACGAGTCCTAACCACTTCCAGGGGCTCAGCGTAATCTACGAAAGTACGCTTGACCCACACATGCCCTTTTGATCCAGGGTTTGACCCACACATGATCATAGGCATCTTCTGCCTGAGTGTTATCCCAGGCAGCAGTTCCTTATCAGGGATTTCCAACCCACCGAGTCGAACCCTGTTTCTAAGGAACCTATACTCTTTCTCGGAGAAGTGAGTTAACTCATCCATAAGCAGGATGTGTATCTCAGCCCCCTGATACTTCATCAAATCCTTTTCATATTGGAGATGACACAAATGAACCTTGGATCCGTTCCAGAATACGATCTCGTTTTTGGACAGGTTAATCCTGACCAGGCCGGCGTTAATCCAGGGCCAGAGTAATGAGGGAAAAGATCCTGAGCCTTCCATGTGGTTCTTATACAGGTCGGCGAAGTGTTTACGAAACAGGTATACCTGACACCCAGGGACCATAGTGCACAGCAGAATGGCCAGTACCCTCATCAGGTGGGACTTACCACCGCCAGCAGCCCCTCCATACAGCAGCTCGTTCGCCAGGCAGTACAGGGCTTGGCCTTGCTTCGTGTGAAGTTTTATGTCAAGGACCATTTACACCACCTTCAAACTTTGATAGAATAGTTCCATAGTCAATAACGGGAATCACAATGAAAACCACCTCAATCTATACTTTATTCGACCGGTTAAACGAATTGGAAAAGCTGAATGGTAAGCCTCCTACCCGGTGGACCACACAATCCAAAGCAGTGATTCAGAACCGGATCAACAAAGAATACCTCCAGGCTAAGCGGGATAAGTTATGAGATACCTGATGGTTTACTCCGACGTTTCAAACCAGAAATTGGATAAACTATTCCAAGATCAGAATATCTTCCATATAGCTGATGGGTTTAACTGGGTATTAGTGGAAGCTGACTTCACACCTGGAGAATTGCAAAGGTTTATCTGGGATAACATCCCCTGGGCTTTTTGTGAAGTGGAAGAGCCAGATTACGAAGCAATTGAATTACACTTATAAGCGATCACTGGGGAGCCCTGGAAGTAAACCAGAGGCCCCCTGAGGTTGCATAAGGCTCCTTACTGCCCCCATACCCTGATATACCCTACCTCTTACCCCCCTTAACCCTGTTGGTGACGCTCTCCACTCCCTTACCGATTTGCCTTAATCCGGCGTAAGCCCAAGGCAGGGTCAGC